>WPCJ01209676.1_pt1 | contig 62281 bp, 55 predicted proteins | sample 5399831 | NCBI WGS metagenome assembly WPCJ01 (sample SAMN12869470, study PRJNA574797) | sludge metagenome | isolation source: wastewater treatment of pH10 | place: China:Beijing | collected 2019-05-20
TATTTCATAATATGACATAGTGCAATCGATTTCATTTTATTTATTGTAGTCTTCTTTGATATATTATTATATATGCTCTGTTTTTTTTAACATATATTCAAAAATATAATAAGACTAACAAATGTTAGTTTATTTTCGAAAAATTCTTATCTTGGCAACTGAGATTAATAAGTAAAAAAGTAAAATGTCAACACTCACTTTTGCAGAGAAAATCGCACAAGCAGAGAATTTTCTCCCTATCAACGGTACCGATTTTATAGAGTTTTATGTAGGAAATGCCAAGCAAGCAGCTCATTTTTACAAAACAGCGTTTGGATTTCAGTCTGTTGCTTATGCTGGTCCTGAAACTGGCGTCAGAGACAGAGCTTCTTATGTTTTGCAGCAAGGAAAAATCAGATTGGTTTTAACTTCGGGTCTTAAATCAGATTCTCCGATTTGTGAACATCAGAGAAAACACGGTGACGGAGTTAAGATTCTGGCACTTTGGGTGGATGATGCTTACAAAGCTTTTGAAGAAACAACAAAACGTGGCGGAAAACCATATTTGGAACCCAAGACAATTACGGATGAATTCGGAGAGGTGAGGATGTCGGGTATTTACACTTACGGCGAAACCGTTCATATGTTCATAGAACGCAAAAATTACACGGGCGCTTTTATGCCTGGTTACGAAAAGTGGGAAAGCGATTATAACCCTTCTGATGTTGGGTTGTTGTATGTTGACCATTGTGTAGGAAATGTCGGTTGGGACAGAATGATTCCCACCGTTGAATGGTACGAGAAAGTAATGGGATTCGTGAATATTCTTTCATTTGATGACAAGCAAATCAATACAGAATATTCTGCGTTGATGTCAAAAGTAATGTCTAATGGCAATGGTTATGCCAAATTTCCAATCAATGAGCCGGCCGAAGGTCAGAGAAAGTCACAGGTAGAAGAATACCTGGATTTTTACGAAGGCGAGGGCGTTCAGCATATTGCAGTTGCTACAAAGGATATTGTAAAAACCGTAACAGAGCTTAAAAATCGGGGCGTCGAATTTCTTTCGCCGCCGCCGGAAGCGTATTACGAGATGATCCCTGAAAGAGTAGGAGATATTGATGAAGATATCAAAAAACTTCAGAGTCTTGGAATTCTTGTGGATTGCGATGAAGAAGGTTACCTACTTCAGATTTTCACAAAACCTGTGGAAGACAGACCAACGTTGTTTTACGAAATCATCGAGAGACACGGCGCTCAGAGTTTCGGAGCTGGGAATTTCAAAGCACTTTTCGAAGCTTTGGAAAGGGAGCAGGAAAAACGCGGAAACCTTTAAACCCAAATTATTTTCTTATATTTTTACAATTAAAGCATTATTTTTAATGCTTTAATTTTTTAATCTAATTCTAAATTCAAAAAATGAAATCCTTCATCAATTATTCATCAGATTCCGATTTTTCAATTTATAATATTCCGTTTGGAGTTTGTGTTTTCAACAAAGAATTTATTGCTTGTGCCACAAGAATTGGCGATATTGTTATCGATTTGGCAACCTTATGTGACCTTGGTTATTTTGAAGATATCAAAGGCTTTGAAGAAAATGTATTCGAAGGTTACACAATCAACGAGTTTATAGAATTAGGAAAACCAATTACGAATAAAGTTCGTGAGAGAATTCAGCAATTGTTGTTAGAAGATTCTTTGTTGTCGAAAGACGAAAGAGCTTTGGAGGAATGCTTTTACAATCTGGATGAGATTCAAATGATGATGCCTTTACACATCCCGAATTATACCGATTTTTATAGTAGTATTCAGCACGCCACCAATGTCGGGATGATGTTCCGTGACCCGGCCAATGCGTTGTTACCAAACTGGAAACATTTGCCGGTTGGTTATCACGGTCGTGCTTCGTCGATTGTTTTATCAGGAATCGATATCACAAGACCTTGCGGGCAAATCAAGCCATTTGATTCGGACAAACCGATTTTCAGCGCATCCAGACAATTGGATTTCGAATTAGAAATGGCTTTTGTCGTGAATAAAAATACAGATTTGGGAGAAAGGATTTCTGTTTCTGAGGCGGAAGATGCGATTTTCGGGATGATGATTTTCAACGATTGGTCCGCAAGAGATATTCAGAGTTGGGAATATGTTCCTCTTGGACCATTTTTGGGAAAAAATTTTGGTTCATCCATTTCGCCCTGGATTGTGACTTTGGAAGCTTTGCAACCATTCAAAACACAGTCTCCAAAACAAGAGCCGGAAGTTTTGGGTTATCTGAAATTCGAAGGTGATAAAAATTATGACATCAATCTTCAGGTTTATCTTAAGCCAGAAAATTCTGAAGAAAACTTGATTTCTGAAAGCAATTACAAATTTATGTATTGGAATATGTGTCAGCAGTTGGCGCATCACACTGTGAATGGCTGTAATATTGAAGTTGGTGATGTTTATGCCAGTGGAACTATTTCCGGAGAAGATGAAAAATCCTATGGTTCTATGCTGGAACTAACCTGGAGAGGAACAAAACCATTGCAACTCAAAAACGGAATCGAGAGAAAATTCATAGAAGACGGCGATACCATCACAATGAAAGCTTGGTCAGAAAAAGACGGAATCCGGGTTGGATTTGGGGAAGTTTCTGGAAAGATTTTGCCGGCTGTTTTACCACAATAGACACAAAGATTTCACAAAGTTCAAAATGTTTTCTTCTTGTGGACTTTGTGAAAGCCTTGTGTTCCTAGTGTTTAAAAACTTTTTAACGATTAAATAATGAAAACTATCATTCCTTCCGATATCTCAGCAGTTCAGTTGCAACAAGTAATGCAAACCGCGATTGCGCCACGACCGATTGCCTTGGCAAGTACAATTAACAGCAAAGGAGAAATCAATCTTTCGCCTTTCAGTTTTTTTAATATGTTCAGCACGGTTCCGCCTGTTGTTATCATTTCTCCTTCCAGAAGAGTGCGTGACAATACCACAAAACATACTTTGGAAAATCTGAAAGAAGTGCCGGAATTGGTTATTGGAAACGTCAATTTCGATATGGTTCAGCAGGTTTCTTTGGCTAGTACGGAATATGAAGATGGCGTAAATGAGTTTATCAAATCCGGATTAACAATGAAACCTGCTGACATCGTAAAGCCACCTTTGATTGCAGAATCGCCAGTTAATTTCGAGTGTAAGGTTTTAGAAATTAAATCACTTGGTAATTTTGGAGGTTCAGGAAATCTGGTGATTGCAGAGATTGTCAAGATTCATATCAACGAAAAATATCTTGATGAAGCTAGAAATCTCGACCAAAAACAATTGGATTTGGTAGCAAGATTGGGAAGTAATTTCTATTCCAGAAATAACGAAAATAATATCTTCGAAGTTCCTAAACCCTTAGTTACAAAAGGAATCGGTTACGACCAGCTTCCCGACGAGATCAGACAAAGTGATATTTTTACAGGCAACGATTTGGGAATGCTTGCCAATGTAGAAGTTTTACCACAAGGGAATTTTTCTTCGGAAAAAGAAGTACATTTATTAGCCCAAAATCATTTAAGAAATAACAATATTGAAAATGCTTGGAATGTCCTGAAAATTTAAAACGCTAAAAAAACTAAAAACAAAAAATGATGAAGAAATCGGTTTATCAAGCCATTATCACTATGCTGATTTTGGTTATTGCGGTCTCTGTAATTGGTATTTTTAATACTGAAATCAGTCTGAAATATGAAACTGGAAATCCGAAAGATTGCATTTCTCTCTTAACTGGCAGAGATCTTTGTTTATGGATTAAAAATCTCAAAATCATCATCATAGTTTGTCTGATAGCGGCTTCGGGATTGATAAGTTTCAGGTATAAGATTATCAGAGATTAGCAATTATTTTTCCCGTTCAATTTTCAGCGGATTTTGACGAGTGTCAAAAATGTCCACGATTCTTACTTGTAAACTCTCATCGTTTATTGAATATATTATTTTATAATTCGATTCTATAATATAGCGGTACTCAATATTTTTATGTTCTAAGGAGATTTCTCTTTGTCCAATTCTTGGAGTATTGATTAACTTATCAGGAGCTAAAAGAATTTTAACCATGATTTTTTGTGCAACTTCATAACTTTTAGATTTTTCTTGATAGTAAAGAAAAATTTCATCGATTTGTTGTTCAGAAAACTTTGACCAGACAATTTTATAAACCATATTTTGAAAGAAGTTCTTCGGTTGTTTTGAATCTTCCATTTTCAAAATCTTCTTCGGATTTGGCTATTCTTTCGTTAAGTTCTTCAATCGTAAATGGCTTCAATTCTTTTTCAACCTGTTTGGATTTCTTTAAAAGCTTTTCGAATTGAGAAATTAATTCCTCACTTTGAAGATTCAGAAAAGCCTGGACAAATTCTATTTTTCTCGTTTCGATATTCATTTTCAATATGTTTTAATCAAAATTACAAATTTATTTTGAATCAAAATTGAAATTAATTAAATCGTCTTCTCTCCATCCTCACTCACAACTTGAGCTTTGTAAAGAACAGAATAATAACCATTCTTAGCCAGAAGTTCCTGATGCGTTCCTTCTTCAACAATTAACCCGTGGTCCATTACTATGATTTTGTCAGCTTTTTCAATTGTAGAAAGTCTGTGCGCAATAATAATTGAAGTCCTGTTTTTAGTGATTTTTTCAGTCGCTCTTTGGATTAATTTTTCACTTTCGTGGTCAATGGACGAAGTGGCTTCGTCAAGAATCAGAATTTTCGGGTCAGAAAGATAAGCTCTCAAAAATGATAATAATTGCCTTTGTCCCAACGAAATAGAAGAACCTCTTTCGCTTACCACATAATCGTAGCCGTTTGGTAATCTTTCGATAAACTCATCGACTTCAATTTCGCGGGCCGCTTTTTTGATATTCTCGAGTGTGATAGCTTCATCGCCTAAAGTCAGATTTTCAAAAATACTGCCGTGGAAAAGGAAAACATCCTGAAGCACAACACCAATATGACTTCTCAAATTGTACAATTCATAATCTCGGATGTCCACATCATCCAGCATTATTTTCCCGGAATTGATGTCATACAATCTGGTAATCAAACTGATAATCGTCGATTTTCCAGCTCCGGTTGCTCCAACGATGGCAACAGTTTCGCCCGGATTCACTTTGAAATCAATGCCTTTCAAAACTTCCTGTTTTTCATCGTAAGCAAAATGAACTTTCTCGAATTCAATTTTTCCGTCAAAATGGTCTTTAGCAACAGTTCCGTTGTTTGGCATTGCCTGGTCTTCATCCATCACGCCAAGAACTCTTTCTGCACCAACAATTCCCCTCTGTATATTATTAAATCTATCTGCAATCTGCCTCAATGGACGAATCAGCATGTTAATAAACTGTATAAAGGCAATGATAATTCCGGGTGTAGACTTGATAAAACCACCATAAAATAAGATGAATCCAATAAATAATGACGAAATTAGTTCAACAACTGGAAAAAACAAAGAGAAGATAAAAACTGTTCTCAACAAAGCTTTTTTCAGCTCAATATTGATTTTATCGAATTTTGAAAACTCGGCTTCTTCTCTATTAAAAACCTGGATCAAAGGCATTCCTGCCAAACGCTCCTGAACAAAACTATTTTGAGTCGCGGTCCAGCTTCTTTCCGAGCCAAAAGCTACTTTCAATCGTTTTTGGAAAGCTCTCGTAATGATAACCATCAAAGGCAGAATCGCCAAAGAAATCATACTAAGATGTGTGTCCACCTGGAGCATGGCAAACAGAACCATCACAATTCTCAGGATATCACCAAAAACCATCAAAAATCCGTCTGTGTAAACCGTAGCAATCGTTTCAACATCGCCGACAGCCCTTGTTACAAGATTTCCTATTGCGGTTTTATCAAAGAATGCAGTCTTGAAATAAATCAGTTTGTGATATAATCTTTCTCTGATGTCTCTGATTACATTCTGCGAAATGAAATTAGAGAAATAAACCAGGAAAAAGTTAAGAATCGTTTCCGCAATTACCAACCCAATCAGCAGATAAATATGCTTCATCAACTGGGCTTTATCCTTTAGCTTAACAATGTCTATATCGACTACATTTTTGGTAAGAATCGGTCTGTAAGTGGAAACTATGGCGAGAAAAATTGAAATAATCAGTGTGAAAATAAACCACGACCTAAATTTCATTCCGATTAAAAATAATCGCTTGACAATGTCCCAGGTATTTTGTTGTTTCATCTGTTTCTATTAATTTTTCTAAGGTCAGATGGAACACCTTTAATCATAAAACTATCATTAAAAGCAAATTTGGTAAAGAGGTGTTTCATTTTTATTCTTAGAATTCCGGATTTTTTTTCAGTATCGAAAAAAATCTTTGCAAAAATAAGACTTTAAAAATTGAAACGCTGACCATTAACCAAATTTATTAATAGACAAAACGAATAAGATTTATTGTTTCTCAATCCAGTTCAAAACGTATCCGGCAACTTCTTCCCAGCCATTTTCGCCACAAATGAAATGACTTCTACCTTCAAAGATTTTCAAATCCAGAATACTGTTTTTATCTTTATAAGAATTGGCAATTTTTGCAGTGAAGTCTGCCGGAAAAATAGCGTCATTTGCACCTCCGATGAACAATAACGGATTGTGAGCTTTCTTAAAATCAACATTGCCAATCGATTTCAAAAGCGGGTCTCTCGCCAGTCTTCTGCTTTCCGGAGCAGCAACAGTTTCGTACAATTTATTACTTTCTTCTCGGGAATAATTATTGAAAAAAGCACGATGATACCAATCTTTTGTTCCAAGATACGGGCTGTTTCCTTTGAAAAAATTGAAAACCGGCCAAACGATTTTTATCGTTGAAAAAGGTGCCATTACATTTTTTGGTGGAGCGCCGTCTATGCTAACTCCGGCAACAGCTTTATCAAGTTCAATCAGTTTTTGAACCAATAATCCACCGAAAGAATGTCCTACAACAATCGGTTTCTCAGGAAGCGTGTCAATGAATTTCACGAGATTGTTCAAGGTCTGTTCAAAGCTTACAGTTCTTAGTTCGGAAGGAATGTTTCTTTTCAATTCGATAGGGTTCCCTTCGTGTCCCGGATTTGAAGGTGTGTGAACCGTGTAACCTTGGTTTTCGAAATAAGTTTTCCATTCTTTCCAGCTGGTATTGTTGACGAATAATCCGTGAATCAATACGATAGTTTTTGTTTTCATAACGAGATATTTAATTGGTTTAATGTGTTATGCAATCGCCATTTCGTTATTATTAATTTCTAGAAACTTTGTTAATAGCGATTTCATAATATTTTGATGTTTAAATTATGAGACAAAGTTCAGAAGATTGAACAAGGAAAACTTTAACCCAAGTTAAAATCGTATCATTTTGAAAAATAATTATTTATGAAGTAATTAATTATCTGCTCAATCGGAAAAATCTGCGAGAGTTTCATTATGTGATATTTATTTGGGCAGCTTAATCCGCCTTCCGCTCCCAATCTTTTCACTCCATTACGTTGCGTAAAAAGGATTTCCGCTCAAGTCGGGCTGCGTAAGATTCAACGTTTCAATAAAATTCAGAATTATTTCCCAGAAAGTCTTTTCCTAATACGGCTAAGAGACGGCCCTTGAATCCCTAAGTAAGATGAAATATGATATAAAGGAACATTATTGAAAATATCCGGATGTTGCTTAATGAGGTCGAGATAACGTTCCTCAGGAGATTTCAAGAGAAAACCTTCGATTTTTGTCATTGTCACATTAAAAGCTTCCTGAGCCAACAATCGTCCGAACTTTTCCCATTGATGCGATTTTTGATACAACGAAAGCAAATCCGTATAACGAATATAAATAATAGAAGCATCCGTCATCGCCTGTGTAAAATAATCACAAGGAATCTGATTGATAAAACTCTTGAAAGAAACCACAAATCCGTTCGCAGAATAGAGAAAAACGTTCTTTTCTTCGCCCGCTTTTTCATCGATCGTGTAAGAGCGGAAAACGCCGTCAACAATAAATCCGAAATAAGTACAGACCGTTCCGCGAAGATTGTAGAATTCACCTTTTTTGTAATTCTTCACCAACCAAAAATCCGAAGACATTTTGAAATCATCTGCCGAAAGTCCGGCAAATTGATTCAATGCGAATGCAAGCTTGTCTATTTCGGTCATCAATTTACGGTTTTAAGAAGTTATTTGTTTTAAATCAATCAGTTAAATTTATAAAAATAATTTCACTTCTCAATAAAAAACTCTCAAACACTCCGACTCTCAAATACTAAAACTCATATCCAACATCTACCAAAAAAAGTCCTTGCGCAGGAGCGGAAACACCGGCAGAATTCCGGAATTTGTCTTCAATAATTCTTCGCAAATCATTTGGAGTAATTTTTCCGCTTCCCACTTCAACCATTGTTCCGACAATGGCTCTAACCATATTTCTCAGAAACCGGTCGGCAGAAATCGTGAATTTCAATTGATTTCCAAGCTGTTCCCATTCGGCTTTATAGATTTTGCAAATGTTGGTTTTGTTATCGGTGTGTAGTTTGGCGAAGCTCGTAAAATCATCATATTCAAAAAGGATTTTGCATGCTTCGTTCATTATATCGACGTTCAAAGGTTTTTGACGCCAATATTGCCATGAAGAATCCTTGGAAAATGGATTTTTTTCTAATGAAATGTAATATTCATAAGTTCTGTAAGTCGCATCAAATCTTGCGTGCAAATCCGCAGGAACTTCAAAAATCCTTTTAACGGCGATATTTTCTGACAGGAACGAATTGAGTTTGTGAATCAGATTTTCATCAAGGGTTTGTTCGGTTTCAAAATGGGCAAACATTCTCTTAGCATGGACACCTGTGTCGGTTCTTCCGGCTCCTGTTGTTTTGATGGGTTCGCGAAGAATGGTGGACAACGCCTTTTCCAATTCCTCCTGAACAGAAATCTGTTTGGGCTGAATCTGATAACCAAAATATGCAGAACCGTTGTAAGAAAACTCTATAAAATATCTCATTTCGGCTGTAAATTTCCTGATTTTTTTTTAATTATAAAGAAAATGTTAATTCGTAATTTCGTAATTCTAAAATCATTAAAAAATGAAATCAGTCAAAAAAAATAGACTCTCTCAGCCGTCAGAATTTATAAAAATGATGGTTGTCAGTTTAGTTTTCGTATCCGTTTTTCTTTTTAGCAAGAAAATATCACAAGAACAGATGGTTATAAATTTGGCTGTTCTATTATTTTTATTTTTCATCTTGCAGTTGGTTTTTGTTATAATGTATAAAAAAGGAGTGAAAACTTGGGCGTTTTGGCTATTGATTTTATTGGGATTGATAGGTGTTGCTGGCGCAATAACAATCTGGTATGTTTTAAAATATGGCTTGACATTTCAGAATTAATGAAAAATCAGTTTGTACTTTTGTAATTGAATCTAATTTAAAATGAAACGTATTCTTCTTTTATCAGACACCCATTCCTACATTGATGACAGGATTATTGATTATGCGAAAGATGCCGATGAAGTTTGGCATTGCGGAGATTTTGGCAATATGGCTGTGATTGAAGAATTAGAAAAAATAAAACCAATCCGAGGTGTTTACGGTAATATTGACGAAGCAAAAATCAGGACAATTTTCCCGGAAGTTTTGAGTTTCAAATGTGAAGAAGTTGATGTTTTGATGATTCACATTGGTGGTTATCCTGAGCGATATTCACCTTTGGCCAAGAAAGAGATCGCAGAAAGAAAACCGAAATTATTTATTTCCGGACATTCCCATATTCTGAAAGCGATGTTTGATAAAAAGAATAATCTTCTTCATCTTAATCCTGGCGCTTGCGGAAAATCCGGATGGCATAAAGTGAGAACGATGATGCGTTTCACAATCCATAAGGATGAAATCAAAGATTTGGAAATCATAGAACTCGGAAGTCGGGTTTGATAGTTTTAGAATTAAAGAGAATTAGGGTTTTTATTTTTGCTGAGTGAAACGCCTTTGCGGCCTTAAAAGCATTTGGTCTTTAAAAAAGAACTTTGCGGACTTTGCGTTAAAAATATTATTAATTACAAAATGAAAATTGGAGATTTAGTTTCAGTGATTGATGAAAATCTTAGAGGAACAGTTATAAAGATTATTGCTAATCAAGTGAAAATTGAAGATGAACACGGTTTTACGTATAATTTTTCTAAGGATAAATTAACAATCATTGATTCCGAATTATACGAGAACTCTCCAACTATCAGGAAAAAAGAAAGTCCAAAAATCATTTCGAAAAAGCATAATAAAGCGCCGTTGAAATTAGACCTTCACTTTAATTTTTTGGTCAAAAACCCTGCAGATTATGATGCTTTTGAGAGATTGATGATTCAGAGAGAAAAATTATTGGAAACGATTGATTTCTGTAGAAAAAATCATATTAAAAATCTGTTGATTATCCACGGAATAGGCGATGGCGTTTTGCAAAAAATGGTTTATGATGTTTTGGAAGGCCTTACCAATATAGAATATGACAGCGACGGATTTTTCTATCATCAATCCGGGAATGTGGAAGTCAAATTTTTATGAAATATAAAGTTACATCGTTTTTCTTTAATGAGTTTTACGACTTTGTGTAACTTTAAAAAATTGAATTGAACAAAAAAATCCTTGCAGACTTTGCGTTTAAATAAAAGTAAAATTATGTTCAGAAAACCAATCAGTCTTATTGTAATTTTAGTCTTCGCATTCAGTTTTTCTCAGACAGAATATAAAACTGAAAGCAATATTTCTTATTACCCAGAAAAAATCAGTAATGCCGATGCTTACATCAGTTCCCAATGCAAACTGAAATTCTATTATCCAATCAATGTCAAAAATTTCCCGACTGTGATTTGGTTTCACGGCGGAGGTTTAACTGGCGGCAATAATGAATTGCCAAAAGAATTATTAGATGAAAATATTGCCGTTGTAAGTGTCGAATATCGTTTAGCTCCAAAAGTGAAGGCGCCGGCTTACATAGAAGATGCCGCTGCAGCAACGGCCTGGGTTTTTGAGAATATTGAAAAATACGGTGGGAATAAAAATCTGATTTTCCAGTCCGGACATTCGGCGGGAGGTTATCTGGCAATGATGATTACGCTGGATAAAAAATATCTTCAAAAATATAAAATTGATGCAGACCAGATTGCAGGACTTATTCCATTTAGTGGACAGGCAATCACGCATTTTCAAATCAGAAGAGAACAGGGAATCCCAGAATTACAACCGACAATTGACCAATATGCGCCTTTGTTCCACGTCAGAAAGGATGCGCCACCAATTGTTTTAATTACCGGTGACAGAGAATTAGAATTGTTCGGACGGTATGAAGAAAATGCTTATTTGGCAAGAATGTTGAATCTCGTAAAACATCCTTCAACCAAATTATTGGAGGAAGACGGATTCGACCACGTGAGTATGGCTCAGCCGGCTTTTCACTTATTAAAAAAAGAAGTCAGAGAATTAACTAAGAAAATAAAAACACAGAAAAACTTACAATGATGTTTACATTACAACAGATTCAAGATGCGCATTCCAACGTAGAAAGCGGAAAAGGATTCCCACAATTCGCAAAAACGATTAGAGAATTAGGCGTTAAAAGTTTGGAAACTTTCGTAGAAGACGGTTCTACTAATTATTTAGGAAACGACGATTACAAAGTTTCCGCACCACAACAATATGCACCATTATTGATTTACGGAATCCCGAATGCAGAAAAATTTTTAGCTGACTTACGAAATCATCAACAAGGCGGAACCGACTTTTTCCAATTTTGTAAAGATTGTGCAGATAGCGGTGTTTACAAATGGATTGTTGATATTGATGCAAAAACATGCACTTATTACACAGAAGCCGGAACAGTTATTTTTGAAGAACAGATCCCGATATAAATAAAAAAGTAATCATAAAGGCAAAAAAAATCGAATATTTTCCGTTTCCCTAGTGCAGTAAAACATTCTAAAAGAAAATTATTCCTTGTGTCTTTGTGTAAAACTCATCAGTTCAAACTCACATCTTCAGGCGCATTTGCCCAGAGAAGAAATTCGCCACCGAGATTCTGCATGATTTTTTTCCAGAGATTCTGGTCATTCGGAAGCGTATAATCCAGATTATAAACATCCACAATCGTCCACATTTTTCGTTGGATTTCACTTTCCAGCTGTAAAGGAGACCAACCCGAATATCCGGAAAAAACCTTGATGTCATTAATAGTTACAGAACCCTCAACAATCGATGAGACTACAGAATCAATATCTTCAGTAATGTAAAATTCATCATTGATTTCAGAATATTGCTCCGTGATTTTTTCACCTTTAAGAATGAAGAAAACCTTGTCATTTTCCACAGGTCCACCTTCATAAAGCTCCACCGGAAAACCAAAAATGCTCAAAAGACGCGAACTCATATTCCGATTTTTTTTATTCAGAATCAAGCCAAAAGCACCATTCTCATTATGATCAATAATAAGCACTACCGAGCGGGAAAATATGTCGCCGGAAGCATCGGGAGTTGATATTAAAATTTTACCTTTGTAAGAGTAATTCATCTATCAAAGCTATAAAAAAATATTTTTTTTGAAAAAGAATTCAATGAAAATTTAAGTTAAATTGATTCAGATTCTAATAATTTAACTTCGTCGAATTTTTTGGATTGGGGCGCCTTTATCCGCCCTCCGTTCCCGCTTTTTTGTTTTTCTAAAAAACAAAAAGAGCTCCACTCAGGTCGGGGCGCGCTTCGCAAAAGGAAGAGTTGTCATAATTCAACATATCATTTCCTTTGATGAGCGAAGCGTCTTTGTGACTCTTAAAAACAATTAGTAGTTTTTAAAAAACTTTGCGAACTTTGCGTTAAAAGGCTTTAACATTATAAAACATCTCAATCATAAAATGAACAACGAAAATCTACACGATAAAAGACAAGTCTACGACAAATCCCAGCTTATCGAAAGCGAAGTCAGAGAAAACCCCATCGAGCAATTCCGAAATTGGTTTCTGGAGGCTGAAGAAAATCCACATGTTTCCGAAGCCAATGCAATGGCTATTTCCACAGTCGAAGATGACGGTTGCCCTAGAGTCAGAATGGTTTTGCTCAAGTCATATAATTGGGAAGGCTTTGTTTTTTACACCAATTACGACAGTCGAAAAGGAAAATCGCTTGAGAAAAACCACAAAGCTTGTCTTCATTTTTTCTGGCCAAGCCTGGAAAGACAAATTATCATCAAAGCCAATGTTGAAAGAATTGCTGAAAATCTAAGTGACGGCTATTTTCATTCTCGTCCAAAAGGAAGTCAGTTAGGCGCTGTTGTTTCGCCACAAAGTCAGGAAATCCCAAATCGAGAATTTTTAGAAAGCAAGTTGAAAAGTTTAGAAACCGAATTCGAAAACAAAGAAATTCCAAGACCTGAAAACTGGGGCGGTTACATTGCAAAACCCTATGAAATCGAATTTTGGCAAGGCCGGCCAAATCGTCTTCACGACAGGATTTTGTATTCTTTAACAAAAGATTTTGAATGGAAAATTTCAAGATTGGCTCCATAAAAATCCAGCTTTTGCTGGATTTTTTTATTTACTCCTCGATTTCAGAATTTTCTCAACATCTTCAATCGTGAAACCTTTGGCTTTCAACAAAATCAAATAATGATAAATCAAATCTGAAGCTTCATTTAAAAATAATTCGTTATTGTTATCTTTCGCTTCGATAACCAATTCCACGGCTTCTTCACCTACTTTTTGAGCCACTTTGTTGATGCCTTTTCTGTAAAGTTCATTGGTATAAGAACTTTCATCATTAGTGTCAATCTTTTCAGAAATCTTTTTTTGCAATTCATATAAAAAACCTTTGTCACTTTCTTCTGCAAAACAAGTTGTCGTTCCTTTGTGACATGTCGGTCCGAGAGCTTTTGCTTTTATGAGAATCGTATCGTTGTCACAGTCTAATTTCCAATCAATCAATTCCAAAAAGTTACCTGACGTTTCGCCTTTTGTCCAAAGTCTATTTTTAGAACGGGAAAAAAACGTAACTTTTTTTTCCTCTAAAGTTTTAGTTAAGGCTTCCTGATTCATATAACCAAGCATCAGGACTTTGAGATTAAGGTAATCCTGAATAATCACGGGAACTAAGCCTGTGTTTTTATCAAATCGTATGGTCATCTTATCGGTAGATTTTTAGATTTAAGGTAATTTTTAAGTTCCGGAATTTCGATTTCATTGAAGTGAAAAATACTGGCTGCCAAAGCTCCTGTTGCTTTAGTTTCTGTGAAAACGTCTTCAAAATGCTGCATTGTTCCAGCTCCTCCCGAAGCAATTACAGGAATATTGACCAGTTCCGAAAGTTGTTTGGTGATTTCTATCGCAAATCCGGATTTTGTTCCGTCTGTATTCATCGATGTTAGGAGAATTTCGCCAGCCCCAAGATTTTCCACTTCTTTTGCCCAGGAAAATAACTCTTTTTCAGTTTCGATTTTTCCGCCATTGCTGAAGACTTTATTCTGCCTTTTCACAAATTTGGTGTCAATCGCAACAACCATACATTGCGAACCAAAGCGTTTGGCGACGTCCGTTATCAGATCAGGATTGGAAATTGCAGCCGAATTAATCGTGATTTTGTCCGCTCCGTTTTTCAAAAGTTCTTCTACATTTTCCAAAGCATTGATTCCACCGCCAACTGTAAATGGAATATTGATATATTTTGCGATTTCTCTCACCAATGGAATCAAGGTTTTCCGACGTTCTTCGGTTGCGGAAATATCGAGGAAAACCAATTCGTCTGCGCCTTGTTCAGAATATTTGATGGCCATTTCCACAGGATTTCCAACTTCTTTGATATCCAGAAAGTTGATGCCTTTTACTGTTTGTCCGTTTTTGATATCGAGACAAGGGATTATTCTTTTTGCTAGCATTAGAGAAAAGGTTTTAAATCGCTAAGTGTAATCCGGTTTTCGTACAACGCTTTGCCGATAATCGCGCCTTCGCAGCCCAAAGATTTTAATTGAACTAAATCGTTAGTAGAAGTAATTCCACCAGAAGCAATTAATTTGATATCAGGATTTTCGACAATTATTTTTTCATATAATCCGAAAGATGGACCTTCCAACATTCCGTCTTTATTGATATCTGTCGAAATCACATATCGGATTCCAGATTTGATTTTTTCTTTGATGAAATCACAAATATTAATTTCACTTTCTTCTATCCAACCGGAGACTGCAATTTTTTCATTTTTGGCGTCGGCCCCCAAAATGATTTTTTCTGAACCATATTTTTCCAAACTGTCTAAAAATAATTCTGGTTTTTTGACAGCAACGCTTCCCAAAGTCACTTGTTTTGCGCCACTTTCAAAAGCGATTTTGATGTCTTCTTCGGATTTCAAACCACCTCCAAAGTCTAAGATTAAGTTGGTTTTGATTGAGATTTCTTCTAATATTTTTTGATTGATGATTTGATTTTGTTTGGCGCCGTCCAAATCAACCAAATGCAAAAATTGGATTCCATTATCCTCAAAGTTTTTGGCGACATCCAAAACGTTTTTGCTGTAAATTGTTTTCTTGTTGTAATCGCCTTTGGAAAGCCGGACGCATTCTCCGTTGATGATGTCTATTGCTGGGATTATTCTCATTTTCTATTTTGATTTTTAATGATTAAAAAGTTCAAACCACAAAAGTCACAAAAGATTTTTTTCATATTTGTTAGATATTCAAAATCTTAAAAAAATCGGTTTCTTTTGTAAGGTATAATTTTCAGTAGTTGCTTTTGTTCCTTTTGTGGTTTTAAAACAATCATAATTTCAAAAAATTTTCTAATATTTTACTTCCGAAAACGCCACTTTTTTCTGGATGAAACTGGACGCCGAAAAAATTGTCTTTTTGCAAAGCTGTGCTGTAAGTTTCGTAATAATCGGTTGTGGCAATCGTATTTTCATTTTTCTCAGCATAATAACTGTGAACGAGATACATATAACTTTGCTCAGGAACATTTTTGAACAAATCCGATTTCAAATCATAAATCTGATTCCAGCCAATCTGCGGAACTAACACAGAATCAGGAAATTTCTTCACCGAAACATCAAAAATCCCCAAAGCTTTGGTGCCGCTTTCCTCCGAATATTTACAGAGCAATTGCATCCCGAGACAGATTCCCAAAAGCGGTTGTTTTAATTCAGGAATCAGTAAATCCAGGCTGGTTTTTTTCAGAGAATTCATTGCAAAAGCCGCTTCTCCAACACCTGGAAATATCACTTTGTCAGCTTTGGAAATCTCGTCTGGATTGCTGGTTAATTTTGCTGAAAATCCTAATCTTTCTATCGCAAACAGAAGACTTTGCACATTTCCTGCTTTATAATCTATGATGACTGTTTTCATATTTTTTAATTTTGAGATGATAGATAAAAGACGGATAGATAACAGATGCAAGATTCAAAATCTATTATCTATCTGTCTGTCATCTATTGGTCTATTACAACATTCCTTTTGTTGATGGTAAAATCATTTTGTCCGAATCACGTTTTACTGCTGATTTTAAACACTTTGCAAAAGCCTTGAAAATCGATTCAATTTTGTGATGTTCATTATCGCCTTCGGCTTTGATATTGAGATTCGCTTTCGCCGAATCTGAAAAAGATTTGAAGAAATGGAAGAACATTTCGGTAGGCATTTTTCCAATCATTTCACGCTTAAACTCTGCATCCCAAACCATCCAGTTTCGACCGCCAAAATCCAATACAACTTGTGCTAGACAATCGTCCATCGGCAAAACAAAAGCGTAACGTTCGATTCCCAATTTGTTTCCTAAAGCCTGATTAAATGCTTCGCCAAGTGCAATTCCTGTGTCCTCAATTGTGTGATGTTCATCAACATCCAAATCGCCGTTAGCCTTGATTTCCAAATCCATTTGGCCGTGCTTCGCAATTTGGTCCAGCATATGGTCGAAGAAAACAATTCCAGTATTGATGCTGGATTTTCCTGTTCCGTCAAGATTTAGCTTGATTTTGATTTTAGTTTCGTTGGTATTTCTGATAATTTCCGAAGTTCTGTTTTTGAGTTTCAGAAATTCATAAATAGCTTTCCACGAAGTCGTTTTTAGAGCAATAACATTTTCCAAATCATCGTTTTCTAAAATCTCGTCAGCTCCAAGACTTTCGTCATTATTAATGAAAATCGCTTTTGAGCCGAGATTTTTTGCCAATTTCACGTCCGTAATTCTGTCGCCAATCACGAATGAATTTTCCAAATCGTAACTATCCTTATCAAAATATCTCGTCAATAGACCTATATTCGGTTTTCTGGTTGGCGCATTATCTTTGGCGAATGTTTTATCTATGAAAATATCTTCGAATTTAATACCTTCACTTTCAAAGGTTTCGATAATGAAATTTTGAACTGGCCAGAAGTTTTCTTCCGGATGTGACTTTGTTCCCAAACCGTCCTGATTCGTAACCATTACCAATTCATAATCCAATTCTTTGGCGATTTTTGATAAATAAGTGAAGACTTGCGGATAGAATTTCAGTTTCTGAAAAGAATCAACCTGATAATCTTCCGGTTCTAAAACCAAAGTTCCGTCGCGGTCTATAAATAACAATTTTTTCATTTTTTTATGGACTTTTTATTTTTACTAAGGCTTCGAGAGCCTCAGCGTAACAGCGTTTGATAAGCAATGTCACACTGAGCGGAGTCGAAGTGTCTGTTTTTAGTTATTAATATTTTGAAGAGCTTGTATCAATTTTTCATTTTCTTCAGGAGAACCGATAGTAATTCTCAAACAGTTTTTAATTACAGAATTTCGGTTTCTGATAATCACATTTTTATTAACTAATTTCTGATAAACTGAATCTGCATTTTCTACTTCAATCAAAATAAAATTGGTGTCGGAAGGAAATGTTTTTTTTACCAAATTGATTTTTTTTAGACTTTCAATTAGATTCTTTTTCTCTTCCAGAATGATTTTGATATTTTCTGAAACCTGATTAATTTTTTTATTACTAAGTGTGTTTAGAATCGTATCCTGATTGAGCTGACTGATATTGTAAGGCGGTTTCACATTATTATAAAATTTGATAATTTCTTTGGAAGCGTAAGCAATCCCAACCCTCACAGAAGCCATTGCCCAAGCTTTACTGAACGTTTGGCTCACGATAAGATTCGGATAATTTTTGATCTGGTTTCTGAAACTTTCTTCTGGACTGAAATCGATGTAAGCTTCGTCAATGAAAACAATTCCGTTAAAATTTTCTAGAATATATTTTATGTTTTGAATCGAATTTCCTGTCGGATTGTTTGGCGAGCAGATGAAAATAATTTTCAAATTTTCGTCATTCAAATAGGATTTTAAAGTCCCAAAATCGATTTGAAAATTCTTGTCCAAATCAAGATTGATTAGCTCTACATCATTGATATTGGCTGAAACTTCGTACATCCCGTAAGTTGGCGAAAATGTCAAAACCTTATCTTTTTTCGGTTCACAAAATATCCGGAAAGCCAAATCAATCACTTCATCGCTCCCATTTCCTAAGAAAATATTTTCAGTTGGGATTTGATTTATCTCACTTAATTTCTGTTTTACTTTGCTCTGATAAGGGTCAGGATAACGATTCAGTTCTCCGAAAGGATTTTCGTTCGCATCCAGAAAAATACCGTTTTCACCTTTGAATTCGTCTCTTGCTGAAGAATATGGTTCAAGATTCAGGATATTTTTTCTGACTAATTTTTGAATATCAACTTTCATTTTCTAAATATTTTAATCTTACCGAAACGGCATTTTTATGAGCCATCAACTCTTCGGCTTCCGCCATTAACTCAATGGTTTTTCCAATGTTTTGAATTCCTTTTTTTGTGATATTCTGAAATGTGATTTTCTTCACAAAACTGTCCAGAGAAACACCGCTGTAATTTTTAGCAAAACCGTTGGTTGGCAAGGTGTGGTTGGTTCCGGAAGCATAATCACCTGCACTTTCCGGACTGTAATTTCCAAGAAATACTGAGCCTGCGTTCTTGATTTTATCAGTGAAATTTTCTGCGTTTTCGACAGCTAAAATCAAATGTTCCGGCGCGTAATAATTTGAGAACTCAATCGCTTCATCGATAGAACTTAATAAAATGGATTTGCTGTTTTGTAATGCGATTTTAGCAATTTCTTTTCGAGATAAATCCTTTAATTGTTTCTCAATTTCAATATTGATTTCTTCAATAATTTCATCAGAATTACTTAACAAAATCACTTGAGAATCAGTTCCGTGTTCAGCTTGAGAAAGCAAATCTGCTGCAACAAAACTTGGAATTGAAGTTTCATCAGCAATAACTAAAACTTCACTTGGACCAGCAGGAATGTCGATTGCAACACCATAATTTTGAGCCAATTGTTTCGCGGCTGTCACATATTGATTGCCAGGACCAAAAATCTTATCAACTTTTGGAATCGTTTCTGTTCCGAATGTCAAAGCAGCAATCGCTTGACTTCCGCCAACTTTATAAATGTTTTTTATGCCAATCAAATTTGCTGTAAATAGAATCGCAGGATTAATTTTTCCATCCATATCAGATGGAGAACAAAGCGCAATATTTTGACAACCTGCGATGTTTGCCGGAATTCCCAACATCAAAACAGTTGAAAACAAAGGCGCCGTTCCTCCGGGAATATAAATCCCGATGTTTTCTATCGCTCGGCTTTCCCGCCAGCAAAAAACACCTTCGGTTGTTTCAATGATTTTTTTCTCTTCTTGTTGGGAATTGTGAAGTTTTCTGATATTCTCGGAAGCAATTTTGATGGCTGATTTTAGTTCATCAGAAACTGATTGCTCTGCTTCAATGATTTCTGATTCAGAGACTTTTAAATCTTCAAGAGAAACTTTATCAAATTTTTCTGTGTAGAATTTCAGAGCTTTATCGCCATTGATTTTCACTTTGTCAAAAACAGATTTCACTTGCTCAGAAAGATTTTCCTGATTTTGCAATGGTCTTTCGCAAAGTGATTTCCATTCGTAGACTGGTGGATATTTATATTGCCTAATCATAATATCATTTTTTCAATTTCTAAAACTAAAATTCCCTGTGCGCCTTCCTTTTTCAGGTTCTCAATCACATCCCAAAATTGATCTTCTTTGATGACTGAATGAATGGATGACCAACCACTTTCGGCTAAAGGAAGAATAGTTGGCGATTTCATTCCGGGTAAAAGATTGATAATTTTTTCAAGGTTATCATTAGGTGCATTCAGAAGAATGTATTTGCTTTCCGAAGCTTCTTTTACGGCATTGATTCTGAATAAAAGTTTGTTTAAAATCTCCAGATTTTCATTAGATAGATTCTCATTGGAAATCAAAACGGCTTCACTTTCCAGAACAGTTTCAACTTCTTTCAAACCATTAGTCAGTAGAGTAGAACCGGTACTGATAATGTCAAAAATTCCGTCGGAAAGTCCGATTCCAGGTGCGATTTCTACACTTCCACCAATCTTTTCGATTTGTGCATTGATGTTATTTTCTTGGAAATAGTTTGAAAGAATCTCTGGATAAGAAGTTGCTACTTTCTTATTTTCAAAATATTGGATTCCGTTATAATTTTCTTCTTTAGGAATTGCCAGAGACAATCTGCATTGGGCAAATCCAAGCTTTTGAACAATTTCAATATTTTTCTTTTGTTCCAAAACTTCATTCAGACCGATAATTCCGATATCAGCAACGCCTTGCTCTACATATTGCGGAATATCATCATCACGAAGAAATAAGATTTCTAATGGAAAATTAGTGGAAATAGCCTTTAGTTTTCTGGTTCCGTTGGAGATTTTGATGCCACATTCTTCCAGCAGTTTCAGAGACTTTTCGCTCAGTCTTCCATTTTTTTGTATGGCTAATTTTAGTTTACTCATTTTTGATTTTATAGATAAGGTCTGAGTAAACAACAAGGAAAATTGGAAAACAAAAAACCGCCTGATTACTCAGACGGTTAATATTATTTTGAAGTTATGACATACCATTACCTTCCCGCCTGAACGTGAGAATGGTGATGATGATGCATAAGTTGTATAGACATTTCTTGCTTTTTTGTTGGGACAAATGTAGAACTATTTTTTAAATAATTATAAAATTATGTAAAAAAATTAATTAAAACTATTTTTCCATTGGGTAATCATTTCTGAAAATCTCGTGTTCTCAAAAGTTTTATTTCTGATTTTTGAAACTGTGTGAATGCCTTTTTCATCGGAGATTCTCAGGATTTCTTCAGCTTTTTGAGATTCGAAGGCGATGATTTCTGCTTCTTCAATTTCTGCCAGTTTATTTTTGTGAAGAAAAGTGACAAAGTTTTCCATTAATGGTGAAATATAAGCACCTTCCGTTTGTTTCGGAATTTTAATCACATTATTCTGGAGAAACAAAAGATTTCCGAAGATACTTCTAGCAATTTTCTTGTTCGGATTCAGAAGAATAACGTCATCCAAATCATTTTCTTTGGCATAAATTTCAGCATAGATATTCTCGGCAGAATGAACACGGATGTTACTCAAAAGATTCGCATTAACATTGATTTCTTTAATGAGATCCAGTTCAATATTACCTTGGATATAAAGAATGTCTCCCGATTCTTCCACTTCAAAATAGAAAGCCGTTTCAGATTTCGGAAGCGGTTTGTCTTCCTGCTTTCTGTAAGCCATTAGTTGGATAATTCCATTCTCAATACCCCTACTCAAAACTTCTCTCTGAAACAGTTCCTGAAAAAATTCTAATGTGTATGTCAGCGGAATATTCAGTCTCATTTTCCGCATCGATGCCATCAGAAAAAAATAAGATTCCTCGGCCATTATGAGATTTCCGTTTCTTACAAAGAACGATACCCAAACCGAATCGCCATAAAGAAAAGAGCGGTTGATAAGTTGAAGATTTTCTTCAGTATAAACTAATTTTTGCATTGTAGTATAAAAAAATAATGAACGATAAAATCGTTCATCCATTTATTTTTTAAGCGGCGCCTAATTTTATCTGTAAGTTCTCTATCAGGTTTTCCCAATAGAGTTTGTTTTCTTCCTCATCGCCAGGCTCACAAAAGTCGGTGATGTTAAGCGAAAGGTCATCCGTTATTTCATCAATGACGATAGAAAGCTCGAAGAAATATTTCGTCCCTTCATCCTCTTCCCAACGGAAACGCACAAAACTTTCCGGCTTGTAACGGATCAGCGTCGCCTTCTCAGCAGGGCCACCGCCCCAGCTGAAATAGAAATCGTCTCCACGTTCTACAACGTCGTCTGCAAACCATTCTGATAATCCTTCTGCACTTGCCAGATACTCATACAAAATCTCAGAGAGACAATGCATATTGTATTCATACTGCACTTTCGTTTTCGCCATATACTAATTCTAATTGTGGCGCAATATATAAATTAATTTCTTATTTCCAAATCAAAATGTCTATGGAAATTCAATTTTTTTATAGAAAATAAATATGATTTTTATTAGCTGATTTTGTACCGTTGATGAACACTAATTTTTATAATTATTTGACATCATCCAACCTAAAGATTTGGGCAGCTTAATCCGCCTTCCGCTCCCAATCTTTTTTGCAGATCATTTCAGATTAAATAGAACTTGATGGTTGGCAAAAAAGGATTTCCGCTCAAGTCGGGCTGCAGATTCGTCATAAAAACAAAGGCTTCCCTCAAAACGAAATTTGTCATTCCGTAGGAATCTCGACAGCGACGTTTAGATTCCTACGGAATGACAAATTGGATGTTAATTTAAAATCTATTCCACTTCATTCAAAGCTTCCAGAATAATCGCGCAACCTTTTCGGATTTCGTCTTCGGAGATTGTGAGTGGAGGAGAGATTCTCAGATATTCATTTCTGTATAGTTGCCAGAAAACAATCAGACCTTTTTCCATACATTTTGAAGCGACTTTCAAAGTATATTCCGGAGAACCGAGATTCACAGCTAACATCAGTCCTTTCCCGTTGACGTTTTTGATTTTCGGATGAACCAATAATTCCCGGAAGAGTTTTTCCTTCTTATCTGCCTCATTCATCAGTCCGCTTTCCAAAACTTCTTTCAGAGTAGCGTGAGAAGCCGCAGCAATCAAAGGATTTCCTCCGAATGTCGTGATATGTCCCAATTTAGGAGAATGTGAAAGGCTTGTCATAATTTCTTTCGAACTCATAAAAGCGCCAACCGGAACACCGCCGCCCATTCCTTTTCCCATTGCCAAAATGTCAGGAACAATGCCATAATGCTCAAATGCAAACAACTTTCCTGTTCTTCCAAATCCAGGCTGAATCTCATCCAAAATCAACAAAGCACCAACTTCTTCGCAGCGTTTTTTGAGATTGATGAAATAATTGTCTTTCGGAGTAATAAATCCAGCTGCACCCTGAATGGTTTCTACAATGACGCAAGCGGTTTTCTCCGTGATTTTATCAAAATCATTTTCATTATTGAACTCGATGAAATTGACCAATGGCAATAATGGGCGAAACTCTCGCTTATGAAATTCATTTCCCGCAACAGACAGCGCGCCGTGCGTGTTGCCGTGATAAGCATCTTTGAAGGCGATGATTTCCTCTCTTCCAGTGTGACGTTTAGCTAATTTCAAACTCCCGTCAATCGCTTCCGCCCCGGAGTTCACAAGATAAGTGACTTCCAAAGGTTCTGGTGTGGCTTCTGCCAAAAGTCTGCAAAGTTCCACCGGTTTTTCCTGAGCATATTCGCCGTAAACCATGACGTGCAAGTATTTATCCGCTTGCTCTTTAATCGCATTCACAACTTTTGGATGAGAATGTCCAAGCGTATTGGCAGAAACGCCGGCTACAAAATCCAAATAGGCGCGTCCGTCTTTTCCATAGATGTAGCTGCCTTCCGCTTTTTCCACTTCGAAACCTGCTGCATAAGGTGTTGTTTGAGCTTGATATTTGAAGAAATTTTGTTTCATTGGTAGGATAGATGTTAGAAATTAGATTCGTAAATCGTATTTCGGGGATTTTTGAACTTCTTGACTTTTGCAAAGTTCGGGAATTTGTAGAAAACAAGGAATCGTAATCTACAATATTATTAATCTTTTATTTTTAAATCATCTTTCAAATTATACCAACCGCTCCAACTACAATTTCCATTTATAAATTCTTTTGTTTTCTTTTTAAATGTAAGTTTATAATTTTCAACAGTTGTACAATTTCCTTCTTTTGGAATTGAATATAATTCTGATTCGAATTGAATTAATTTGTTCAATTCATTTTTATTAAGTTCTCTAATCTTGCCATTATTTGTAAAGAAGAACTTATTGTTTTTATTTTCGACAATTATTGAATCAGAAATCGAATGGAAACAACCTTTTGATTCATATTTTAAAATCATCTGGTTATCTTTTAATTTTCGTAGAACTGAGTTTTCTATTTGCTTTGAAATGTCAATATAATCAGGATTGATGATTAAAGTGTCTATATCTTTTCTGTTATTTGCCTCGTAAGTTTTTACCTGCTTTCTGCCAAATAAATCATAATACTCAAACTGATAAGTACCTTTTTCGATACTATCAATTTTCAGAGGATTTTCAATAAATGGACTAAGTTCTTTTGGTAAAAATGTCTTGAGTATTTTATTATCTTTTTTGACAATAAGTTCATTAAGTTCCGGGAAATTTCCACTTGATTTTTTCTGATTTTTAATCTCAAGAATTAGTGTAGAATATTGTTTTGTACAACCAATCGACACAAATGAAAAAATAAATCCACAGAAAATAATTTTAAATATTTTTGATATTTTCATTATCAAATAAAATTCTTACTTCTTAACCCGAACCGGTGTTTTTGGCTTGTTTTTTTCCTCGAGTTTTTTACGTTCTGCTTCGGCGCGTTCAAAAAGAGAATTGTCGGATTGATAAACAATTTCCGGATAGTTCGGCGTGTCTAGAAAAATATCGCCCCATTTCTGCAGCCTGTCTTTGGTATTCCAGTTAAAATCCTTGAAGAAACGTTCATCTTTGGAGATTTTACTCATTGGATAAATATCCGAATTGGCGCCAATATTACAATCGACCTGTTCCAGTTTTCGTTCTATGAAATGGGCCACAATTTCACCGCAAGTGGACAATGCGACTCCAATTCTGGTCACTTCTTTTGTTTTCTCGTTGGTGTCATCTGCATAAGTTATGGCCTGTGCGTTGCCAACTGCTTTTGCAATGTCTATGGCGTTATCTTTGAGATAGACAATCATATTCTTGCTTTTGATCTGATTGAATTCATCTTTCAAATTCAATGAGTCGGCTTTGCTTATTGCAAAAGCGTTTCCAAGAACACGGATGGAATCGGTGATTTCTTTTTCAGGATTGCTGTAAACCCGGATTTCGTCGCCGGTGACCTGTTTGGCACCCATCCAGAGAATTGGTTTGCGCATTAGATGCATCTCGCCATCGGTCTCGTTGAAGCTCAATGAGTCTGCGCGGCCCTGCATATTGGTTTTGAAAATCCGTACTTTTCTGAAGGCTCTCAGAAAGCTTTTCTTTTTCAAAGCGTTGGCAGAATCTGGCCTTTGAAATGTCAGAAATTTCTCAGCCGACATATATACCGAATCTTTGCTAAGAATTTTGACAGCGTAAGGTTTGTCGGTAATCATAGCCGAATCTTTCTTTTCGTAGATTTCACCGTAACCACCTTTGATGTAGCGGTTTTGTTTGGGATCATCCAAGGTCACGTTGCCGTTCCCTTTTCCAAAGCCTGTATTCCTGTTGAAGTATAATTTGTCTCCTGTCAGAATTTTGTCATTATAATGAATTCTGGAATTTTTATTAAGGTAAGATTCTCCTGTTTTGGAATTATAAGTTCCCTGTTCTGTATAAACATAATTTCTAGGGTTTTCTTTGTTTCTGATGGTGGTCGGCCCAAAAAAATCTGAAACTCCTGTATTTTGATTTTGCTTAATATTGTCGCTGACAATGGTATATTTATCTGTTTCGATATTGGAACGGCCAACGAAATCAATCATTTTGGTGTTGAGATAGTATGTCGCCGTCTTGGTGTACATTACACTTCCGTCATTACTGTAAATCGTTCCGCCGGTGTTGAAATAGGCTGTATTTGGGATTTTATCGTAATAAAGTGTTTCTGTTTTTATGGTTTGCTTCGGGTCGGTAAGGACTACATTTCTTCTGGCGATTCCACGTTGTGTGTTGCCATCGTATTCCATTTCTTCGGCAGTGATTCTATTTCCGTCCGGTGTTGTTAAAACAACATTTCCAATCGCTTTGAGAAAATTTTCTTTTTGGTAAAAAACAACTTCGTCGGCTGTAAGAACAGAGCCTTGATGTTCAAACTGAACATTTCCTGAGAAAACCATATTTCCATCATATTTGTCAGGGCTTACACCGGCAGTATCAGAATGGATATGTTTTACTTTTTTGGAAGCATCAGTGTTAGAAGCAGGATTTGAATTGCTAAAAAAAGGGTCTTTTACCAGACCTTGATTTTGGACTGGTGGTGTAACCTGGGAAAATATTCTAACAAAAATCAGAACTAGAACAACAAAAAAAGATTTCTTCATTAATTTTCAGACTTCTTGTGTCCGTAGAAGTATAAGGAGTGCGTATCAATACTTACGCCAAATGCTTTCTCAATAGAATCTTTGATCCCTTGAATTCTTGGGTCGCAGAACTCTATGATTTCCTCGATCTCTTTATCAGAATTTTCTTTATAGATGACCAAATGGTCGTGCTGCTTGTCAAAATAAGACTTTTCGTAAGACGATGTGCTCAGTGTTTTTTCACCGAACTGATGCTTTCTGATCAATCCGGCATCCAGGAAAATTTCAATTGTATTGTAAATCGTTGCTTTGCTTACATGATACTTTTTCTGCATCATTAGCAGGTAAAGGTCATCCACGTTGAAGTGGTGCTCCATATTGTAAATCTCCTCAAGAATCGTATATCTCTCCGGCGTATTACGGAAACCTTTATCCATAAGATACTGTCTAAGGACGTCTTTTATGGTTGCAATATTCAGATCTTTTTGTTTCGTATCCATAGTACAAAATTAAAGAAATTTTCGGGATTATTCGTAATGCTTGTTTTCGACTTTTTCGATTCTCTCGATTTTGATTTTCTGGTCTAGAAGTGGAGCAGACTCTACTACAACATTATGACTTGCAACACCATAGGCGGTGAAATCATTACTTCCCAGCTTCTTTACAAAATTATAAATGTTAAGAATGATTTTATCCTTGATGGTGAGAAGAAAATCATTGATGTAAACATTATCAATAATGACGAATTTCAGATCCGGCGGGATATTATGTGCTCTTAAGGAAGGGTGCGAGCTTCTTGCAGGAATTGTTCCATCTTCCATCATTTCAGCCAAAATCTGCTGAAAATAATCATTAATTCTTCGGTCTCTTTTGAATCCTAACAAGAAACTGATTTTATAAATTGTTCCGGGCAGAATTTCTTCCACATGATATTTGAAACTATATGGATCTTCCTGATTAACAATGTTTAGAATAAAGTAATGGTCGGCTCTTTTAGGTTGCGCTCTGATAATGGAATAGATGATCTTCGATTCTACTTCATCATCCCGTTTTGCACGACTGAAGAATGCCAAATTGGTCGCATATTTCGGAATTGTCTCATCCAGTTTCATATCTTTTATTGTAGAGATATATTTCTGAAGTTTTACGAACTTAATGAAAGTCGTCTTGATAATTCTCCCATTATACCAGGCATACATACAGATGCCTATGAAACCAGCCAGTAGGACGGACATCCAGCCGCCTTCGAAAAACTTGATGATATTGGCACTGAAAAAACCACCTTCTATCACAATATAAATCAATGCGAAAAGTGCGATCCAGAGTTTGTTTGTTCTCGTTTTCAAAAACCAGAAAACCAAAAGAATAGTTGTCATCAGCATTGTCACGGTAATGGAAAGCCCATAGGCTGCTTCCATTCTTCCGGATTCTTTAAAATACATCACAACCACAAAACACAAAAGCAGAATTCCCCAATTGATTTTCGGGATATACATCTGTCCCTTGATTCCGGAAGGATATTCGATTTCCTGATTAGGCCAGAAATTGAGCGACATAGCTTCTGAAAACATTGTAAATGCACCTGTAATTACAGCCTGGCTCGCAATAATTGCAGCAGCTGTTGCGATAACCACCCCTGGAATAATAAACCATTCCGGCATAATACCGAAAAATGGATTTTTGCCACGGAATACTTCGTGATAATTGCTTAACAACCAAGCGCCTTGTCCAAGATAATTCAGGATCAACATTGCTTTCACGAAAATCCAGCTCACTCTGATGTTCTTGATTCCGCAGTGACCAAGATCAGAATATAATGCTTCTGCTCCTGTTGTACAAAGGAAAACGGCTCCAAGAATAACAATTGCGCTAGGAGAATTATAAATTAATTTTATGGCGTAATAGGGGTTAAAAGCTTTTATAATCATTGGATGTTCAACTAAATGAACAAGACCGAATCCGCCCAAAACCAGAAACCAAAGAACCATAACAGGTCCAAAAAATTTACCAATGAAACTGGTGCCGAATTGCTGAACGACAAAAATAATCACCAAAATAGTCAGTGTAATTGGAACAACCGGTGGTTTATGCATTACCAATTCAAGACCTTCTATGGCTGACATTACCGTCAACGAGGGCGTGATAATACTATCTGCAACAAGAGCCGCAGCTCCGATAATTGCAATGATGTATAACCATTTTTTCTTGAACCGTTTGACTAAAGAATAGAGGGACAAGATTCCACCCTCACCTTTGTTATCAGCCCTCAGAGCAATAATAACATATTTGATAGTGGTTTGTAAAGTCAGTGTCCAAATGATGCAGGACAATGCACCTTCTATATATTCTTCGGAGATAATTCCGCCTGCTTTTCCAGCATTGATGATGGCTTTCATCACATAAAGAGGCGATGTTCCGATGTCTCCGAAAACAATTCCTAACGAAACTAAAACTCCAATCCACGAAAGTTTTTTGAGGTCAAAATGACCGCTGCTATCTTGCGACATATTTGTGTTGTCTTGAAAATAATTCTGCAAATTTAGATTATTTTATATTCTGAGAAATTTTTTTCTGGAAAATGTAATATTGGAGAAAAAATCAACTCCGGAATTACTTTTTCTAATCGTGTCTCATATTGGACTTATAAATAATTAATGAAGCTCCAGAATTTTCTTTTTTTCAAATAATCCAGATTTTGGTCATTGGCGTAAGCTTCTCTTTCGAAACTGATGTTGCGGTATGCAAGTTGCGGGTTTCTGTATTTCAGATATTTCAGGTAATATTCGGAGAGATACCAGATGTAAAACGGAACGATTAACAATTCCAATTGCTGGCGAATATGAATGGTTTCGTGATTAATGAGAATCTTATTTTTGCTGTCTTCCTTTCTCTGAACAAAAATAAACGGAAATAAAGTTATCCCCGAAATTTTCATATTTTTGAGTAATCTTTGACAGACGATGATTATCATAAATCAAAGATAAAAATTTTGGTACAGTTTTTTAACTTATGAAACTAAATGACATCAAAGAGAATGAAGACTTTTATTATAACGAGCAGGGTTATAAGGTTTTTACGGAAAAATTCCATCTGAAGCGTGGTTATTGCTGTAAAAGCGGGTGCAGACACTGCCCGTACGGTTATGATAAAAAGACAGATACTTTTATTAAAAAACCTAAATAATATTAATATTATGAAATCGACGATTCACGAATTCCAAAATAAAAATATATTAACGATGAGTAAAAAATATTTCTTCATATTAATGGCAGCAGTTTCTTTGGGAGTGACTTCTTGCAGCCCTTTCCAAGTTAAATCTGATTATTCGGCGACAGCAAATTTCGCCAATTACAAAACTTATCTGCTAAGAACAGATGATTTGAAACTGAACGATCTTGATAAAGACAGAGTTTTAAATGAATTGTCCAAGCAAGTTCAGGCAAAAGGATTGACATCGGCACAAAATCCTGATTTGATCATCAACGTCAAAGCGTCTCACAAAAAAGTTCAGGATGTAACAACAAGTATGAACTATGGCTGGGGTTGGGGAAGACCTTGGGGCTGGGGCGGAGGTTTCGGTATGGGAAATACTTGGACCAACAACTACAACAGCGGAACCATTGTGATTGATATCATCGATGCGAAAACTCAAAAATTGGTCTGGCAAGGTGCCGGAAGCGGAATTTCTGTAGATTCGCCAAAGTCAAAACAAAAACAAATCCCGCAGGTTGTAGCTGAGATAATGGCTAATTACCCGCCGCAAAAAGGGAAATAGTTTTCAGATTAGAAGATGATAGACTGATAGAATTGAGACTTTTGAAAATAATAAAGATTTTTATTAATTCTGTAGCTAGTTTATTTATAATATATTTTGTTACTGTATTATTTCTAATCACAGATGTTGAATGTGATTATTTTTGGGAAATGATTTTAAGAGCAATAAAATTTGATGGTCAATTATTTTTACTAGTATTTATAATTACAACACTTTTAAATATTATTGTTGAAAGAAGATTAACAAATCCAATTTTGTTAAGAATGTAACAAGACTTCAGTTATTACAACTTTCAATATTTATATTGTTTTTTACATTAAATAGCTTTTACTACTATTTTTCTAGATGCTAACCAAATAAAAAACCGCAAAAAATCTGCGGTTTTTTTTATTCCGATATTTTTGTTGTCATTAGATCTTTCACTTCTTTTAGAACTTCGGATTTTCTTTGTTGATTAAGTTCTAAAACATTCAACAAATTGTGATTGCTGAATAATTCCTTTACCAGAACACATTTCTTTTCCAATAGTTTTTGCTTTTGTTTTCCGTCCAGAGTCGTCAGGCAAGTGATTGGATAAAGAGCATTTTGGTCCACCAAACTTTTGATGTTCTTATCTTTCGGATAATCCCAGGATAACAATCTCAAACCATAATATTCTGAAAAAGCCACAGAATCTTTGGTAAAATAAGTATTGGTAATCAGCCAGCCGTCAGTAAATTCGGTTTTGGTTCCGAAAAGATTGTATTGGATATCAGAAATATCTTTTATTCGGGATAAAACATACATTGGCGTTGTTACTGATATTTTCGTGTCTTCCGCATTTCGAAATTTACATTCTACCCAATAAGTTTTGTCGTTTTTATTGGCGATAACGTCTGCTTCGTGTGTCACCGAATGGCCTTTTATCAATTGCCCGGTTTCAGTTTTGTAGCCGATGTTTTGAAAAACTCTGGCAATCCACTGTTCAAAATAGAATCCTGCAGGTCCCAACTCCAACAACGCTTTTTTCAGACTGTATCTTGCTGCGACAGAATTTGAGATTTTCTTCAATTCCTCAAAAGCCATTCTGTACAGTTCGCCGGTTGTGATGCCTTCGAAACATTTTGGTAAAACCGTTTCCAGAACTTTTTTCACGGACTGTTCGTCTGCTCTCGAATTCCGTAGTGAGTTTTCTAGCTTTGAAATTTCAAATTCTACCGTTTCGCCGGCATTATTTTTTATTTTCATAATTTATAGTTTGAATTTATCGCAAAGTTTCCAATATGAATTTTATCGAAGATAAAATCTTTGCGTCTTTTAAACTTAGAATTTAATAAATTTTTGTGCCTTTGCGATAATTTTTTTCAAATCTAAAGTCTTTTTTCTTTTATTCCACAAACCAAATCTCAAACCGGCTTCCTTGTTCCAACGGTTTATAATTCAAATAGCCTTTATGCGCTTCGATAATGCTTTTGCTGAGCGTTAAACCAATTCCCGAACCATTGCTTCTCGTCGTGAAAAAAGGAAGGAAGATCTTATCCTGGATTTCTTTTGATATTCCGATTCCATTATCTTCCACACTTAGAATGATACGTTTGTTCTGAGTTTTTATTTCAGTTTTAATGGTTCTTTCAACATTATCAGAAACAGCATAGATTGCATTTAAATATAAATTAATCAGACATCTTTCAATCATCTTTTCATCAGCAAGAATGATTTGATTGTCTAATGAATTAATCATTGTAATATGATTTTTTTCAAATTCCGGCTTCAGGAAATTGAGTGCCGATTTTACAATATTGGTTAAAGAAATCGTTTTGAAAACAGGTTTCGGAAGTTCGGCAACCTGACGGTAATCATCCACAAAATTCAGTAATTGTTTTGATTTTGAATTGATAATCATCAGACTTTCCTTCATATCCTGCTGGTCTTCCTTTTCGATAATTTCTTGATTAGCAATGTATTCAAGATTCTGAATCAAACTGTTAACAGGCGTTAAAGTATTCAGAAGTTCGTGGGAAATTACTTTCATTAGATTATTCCAGGCTAATTTTTCTTTTTGTTCAATAATTTTCTGAACCGATTCTAAACTGATGATACAAAAGCGGTTTTTTACATTCTGAACTTTTTTTGTCCTTAATGAAAAAGATTGTTTTGTATTTTCATTAATCGAAATATCAAAAAATTCCTGAGAGTTTTCGTAATTCGTTTGTTTGATGATTTGATAGAAATCAGATGCTTTATTTTCGTAAAGATTCCAAGAATTATACTTCGGGATTTCTAAAATTTCAAGAAAAATAGGATTCACATAAAAAACTTCCCAATCATCATTTTTCATTGACAAAATCATCAAACCGATTTCCAGCTGATTCAGGATTTCTTCATACAAAAGCTTATAAGACGATTGCGAAAGATGTTCTTCTTTGCTTTGATAATAAAGCTTTACTGCATTATCAACCAAACCGTTTTCCTCAGTTTTTGGAAACAATGAAAAGTCTTTTTTCTGAATCGCCAAAAGCAGTTTTTCAGTCTTCTGGATGTAAGATAAAGCCGAGGTCTGCGCCAAAATAATGCAAACCAAACTGACCGCTGAAAACAAAGTGCAATTAATCCATTTGTTTTGAGAATAAAAATCAAAAGCAAAAATCCCGCTGACAATTGCCAATAGAATAAATATAATCCAGAATATTTGTTGTTTTTTCATTTGTTTTTTTATTAACCAACAAAAGGCACAAAGTTTTTGTAGATCAATTTATTTAAAAGTTCAAAAAGTTATTCATTTTCTTTTTTGAACTTCTATTTTTAACGGAATAATTATCTTTTGTGACTTTTGTGGTTGATTATATTACAAGTCAAATTTCTCCATTCTTCTGTAAAGCGCAGCTCTCGACAATCCCAAATCTTCCGCCGCCAGAGAAATATTTCCCCGATGCTTTTTCAATGCTTTTTTAATCAGGATTTCTTCCATTTCTTCGATGTTCAGATTCACGATTGTATTTTCTGATTCTTCATCTTGGGGCATCAGCAATTTAAGATTTTTCTCGTTGGAAAGAATCACACTTCGTTCGATGCAATGGTCAAGCTCACGGATGTTTCCAGGCCAGGAGTAATGGATTAATTCAGAAATTAAATTTTCATTTAAAGCCAAATCAGGTTTATGATATTTCTGTTTGTATTTTTCTAAAAAATAATCAGCTAAAGTTGAAATATCTTCAATTCGTTCTCTCAAACTCGGAATATTCAATTCAACCGTATTGATTCTGTAATACAAATCCTTTCTGAAACGGTTTTCAGCAACGGCTTTTTTGAGGTTTTCATTGGTTGCAAAAATGAATCTCACATCCAACAATCGTTCTTTGCTTTCTCCGATTCTCGAAAGTTTTCTGTTTTGAATCAAACTCAACAATTTAGTTTGGAGATGAAGCGGAAGATTTCCGATCTCATCAAGGAAAACGGTTCCGTTTTCGGCATTTTCTATTTTTCCGGCATAATCCTGATGTGCATCTGTAAACGCACCTTTTTTATAACCGAATAATTCCGATTCAAAAAGATTTTCCGAAAGACTTCCCAAATCGATATGAACAAAAGGCTGATTCTTCCTTTCCGACAATTCGTGAATGTGTTCTGCCAAAACATATTTTCCGGTTCCGTTTTCTCCCAAAAGCAAAACATTGGCGTCGGTTGCAGAAACCCGGGCAATCTGATCCATCACTTCCTGCATTGCCGGAGATTGGGTTTCCAATTGATATTGATTGGTTTTGATACTGATATTTTCCCATTGATTCAGCTTCTTATTTTTTCGGGAAATATCGACAGCCAAATTTACGGAAGCGTACAGTTTTTCGTTATTCCAGGGTTTTAGAATAAAATCGGAAGCACCATTTTTTAAGGCTTCAACGGCTAATTCGACTTCGCCGTAAGCAGTCATCAAAATAATAGGAAGTTGAGGTTCCAAAGTTTTGATTTCCTGCATCCAATACAATCCGTCCTGTCCGTTTTCAAAACCTTTCCGGAAATTCATATCCAGAAGAACCGCATCCACTTGCTGTTCGGATAAAAATTTCAGAATATTTTTAGGCTGACTGAGACAGCTCACTTCCGTAAAAAACTTCTTGAGCCAGACTCTCGCCGAAAACAAAATATCTTCGTCATCATCCACAATTAAAATATGAGCTTCTTTTTTTCGCATTTAAAATTTAAATTTTGGCTAAAGCCTTTTTGTTTTGTCCACTTTTTAAATGGGCTAAAGCCCATTCCTATTGATATTAATGCTAATTATTTTTTAAGCATTAAATTATATTTGTTTAAAAAAATCGAATTCTCGTGCCAGTGGAACGACAATTAAGTTATCAATTTTTCCCTAAAATAAAATGATTTATCATTTATAATTCATCATTTATAATTAATATGTCCGTTTCCGTACAAAAAGTGTCCGATAATGAACAGTTTTAAAATTAATAAAATTATATTTAATCACATTTACAGAGTGTTACAAGATTATAAATTTGTGGCATCCACATTGTGTAATTATCTGTAAGTAAAACAGTTATCTAAATATGGATACGAAAATAGCAAAAAAGAAATCTAAACTAAAATTTGTCTCAATTATCATCATATCTGCATTAGCGGTTTCGGTTTTCGGATGGTATTTTTTGAATCAGAAAAAAACGTATAATGTAAAGTCAGAAGATATTACGATTGATGAAGTGACGAATGGAAAATTCGAAGATATGTTGATGGTAACTGCACAGACGCAATCTCTTAATTCTTCTCTGGTGAATGTTCTTGAAGGTGGCGCGGTAAAAGAAATTTTTGCGGAAGACGGACAAATGCTGACCAAAGGACAACCTATCGCAAGAGTTTACAATCCGAATACAGAATTCAATTACCTGAATCAGGAAACGGGAATTATGCAGCAGATCAGCCAGATGAGGAGTTCGCTTTTAGAATTAAAGAATCAGGAGTTTAGTCAGGATAAAGAATTATTGCAGTCTCAGAATGATTATAATACGGCGTTGCAGACTTTTAATCTTCAGAAAAGATTGTACGATGCGGAAATCGGAAAGAAAACCGATTATGATATTGCTTTACAAAATCTGAATTATCAGAAAGACAGAAAACGAATTGTTGAAAAAGGAGCTTCTAATGAGAAAACTTCGAGAAATGCCCAGTTTGCGGCCATCAATAATTCCATTAATCAGATGGAAAAAAGCTTGAATATTCTTCGCTCTAACAAAAATAATTTCCTGATAATGTCGCCGGCTTCGGGAAGGTTGTCGTCATTCAATATTTCTCTCGGACAAAATCTGACAAGTGGTGAAAGCATCGGGAAAATCGATTTGATGGGCGGTTACAAGTTGGTCGCAAAAGTGGATGAATATTATATTAATAAATTAACCAACGGAATCAAAGGAACGCTTGACAACAACGGAAAAGAATATGAAGTGATTATCACGAAGATTCTTCCGGAAGTGAAAGACGGACAGTTTTCTGTGGAACTGAATTTCATTGATGCCAAAATTGAAAACTTAAAAATCGGGATGACTTTCGGCGTGAAACTGAAATTATCTGCCGACACACAAAGTATGATGATTCCGAAAGGGAATTTCTACAAAGACACGAACGGGAAATGGATTTTTGTAGTGAAAAATAACAAAGCTGAAAAGCGAAACATCAGTCTCGGAAGAGAAAATCCTCTGTATTATGAAGTGGTTTCCGGACTGAAGCAAGGCGAGTCTGTCATTACTTCGGATTATTCTGAATTGAAAAAATATGAATTATTAGATATTCAAAAATAACAGTCAGAGACTGATTATTAAATAAAACTAAAAAAAATTATAACAATGCAAAAACTACTATTACTATTAATAACAATGATTATCGGACTTTTTGTGTCCACAACAACATTGAAAGGAAATGATTTTTCGAATGGGATTCAGAAATCAGAAACAAAGACTTTTAATTTAGGTTCATTCAATGCTGTGAAAACTTCCCAGGCGATTGAAGTGGAAATTGTAAAATCAAACGAAGAAAAAGCGGTTGCGACAAGCACGCATTTGTCAGAACTTAAAATCGAAGTGAAAAATAAAACGCTTTACATCCAATACAAACCTAATGTTTCGCTTCAGAATGCCGATACAAAAGTGGTTGTTTATGCAAAAGACCTTGTAAAAGCAGAAGCCGGAAATGCCTCTTCTATAAAAGTGAAAAGTGTTTTTGAAACTGCTGAACAAACTTTTGAAAGCAATGGAAGCGGAAGAATTGTTGCAGATTCTAAAGCTTCGGTTGTTAATATCAATACCGATAGTGCAGGTGGGTTTTCAGGAAAAATCAATACGAAAAATCTGAATGTTGATGCTAATTCTGCAAGTTCGGTAAAAATCAGCGGTTCTGCAGATAATGCGAAAATCAATGTGGATAGTGCAAGTTCTGTGGATGCCAAAAATATGAATATTCAAACTGCAAAAGCAACTGCAAGTGCGACATCGTCTATAACTTTGAGTGTTTCAAAAGAATTAACCGCTTCTGCAAGTTCTTTAGCTAAAATCAGATATAAAACATTGTCTGGAATTAAATTCTCTGCAAGCAGAAGTTCTGGAGGAACAATCGATTCAATTTAAAATAATAAACTATAAACTTAGAAAACTCAGATTAAATGAAGACCTTAAAGATGATTAATAAAAGCATTTTGACTTTGATGATGTTTTTATTGGTGGTGAATCTGAAATCTCAATCAAAAGTGGATGTGGAATTCAACCCAAATATTGCCACATATTCCATTGTCGAATATCTTGTAGCGAAACATCAGGGAAGACTTTTCTACATCGACGGGAAAGCGGACATCGGTCATTTACCTTTGGCTGATTTGGCGAACAGGGAAATGGAAAAATATGATAATTCGAAAATCATCAAAGCGATGCAGGATTATCTGCAGGTTGCCGGCCAGCAACAGGATTTGACTTATCAGGTTTTACTGAAGCACAATATTTTTCCTGCAAAAGGTTATGCTTACCAGATTGAGGAAAATGATAGTGCAAAGAAAGAAGCAGTGGAAAAATTCGCCGAACAGTTGAGAGAATTTTACATCGAAAGAAATCTGGGAAAATTCTTCAAAGACCAAAACCGTTTTTTAGAAGGCGCAAAGAATGAGGTCAGAAAAAATATTCCGGCTGGCTATATGGCTAAAATGGAGCAATATTATGGTGAGAAGTTTCTGGCGTACAGATTCTGGATTAATCCGTTGGATATTATGCCTAATATTCCGGTCTTCTGGCACGGCAACGGCCCAATGATTAAGTCTGACAAAGGGCAGATTGCCAATATGATCAGCAGTCCTTATCTTCCTCTGGAAAAGAAAAATAATATCAGGGAGTATAAAGAATTTGGTTTCAATCATCCAGAGACGCTCAACTTTTTAATCACGCACGAGTTCGGGCATTCGTTTGTCAACCAACATTTGGGACAATATGAAGACAGGATTAACAAGAGCAGTAATCTGATGTCTGAGGCTCTTGTTGATAAGATGGCGATGCACGGTTATTCTTACTGGCCGTCTTGTGTTGCCGAGCATATCGTGAGAACTGGAGAAATCCGAATTGCGCTGGCTGATGGCAATCAGAAATTGGCTGAAAGCTTAAGAAAACAGCATATGAATGATTATTCCTTTGTTCTGATTCCTGAATTTGAAAAGAAAATGGAAGTATATGAAAACAACCGGAAAAAATATCAATCGTTTAAAGATTTTGTCCCTGAATTACTAAATGTTTTGGATGAAACCAGTGTCGAAAAAGTGAGAACAAAATTGGGTTTATCTAATGTAAAATACGAAGTTAATTTAACGGTAAATGTTCCCGAAAATAGCGGTGATGTTTATATTACAGGTAATCAGTCAAGCATCGGGAATTGGAATCCTAACGTCATTAAACTTAATAAAACAGGTGAAACAACCAGACAAATTACATTCAAAACTTATCCTGATTTGAAATTCAAATTAACCAAAGGAAACTGGGAAACAGAAGGAAAAATCGACGGGATCGAAGAAGGGAAAGACGTTTCTTTGTCACTGGATAAAAATACAAGTCTGAATTACACGGTGAAAAACTGGAAACAATAATTAAACAATCAATAAACTAAAATGCAAAATCGATTATTGTTTTTAATCACAGTCATTATAGGTCTTTTTGTTAAAGGTCAAAGTATTGACTTTAAATGGGAAAAAGATTCTATTAACGGGAAATTAGTTGATAAAATCGCAATGAGCGTGCCTTTCACTATTGAAAACAAAACGTATCGGTTTCAATTTGATTTAGGCGCCAATACGACTTTAATCTATGATAAATGCTTTGAAAAAACAGAGTTTATTAAGAATAAGAAAGTAGATGAAGCAATGGAAGCAGCTGGACACAAAGTTTTCACTGTCGATCATCAGAATTTCAGTGTTGGAAAATTAAAAATTGAGAATTATAAACTTAACGGGCTTTTGAACTTCGAACAGGAGGAAGCTTGTGGTGTCGTAGGAGCAGATTTGTTTCAAAATAAATATCTGATTATTGATTTTCCTAACCAAAAAATAACTGTAAGCGAACAATTAAAAACCACTAAAAAAATTGATTTTGTTGACATCAAGATTATCAATAACAAACCGATTCTTCCTTTAGAGATTGATGGCAAAGTGTATCATTTTCAATATGATACGGGCGCAAGTATTTTTCCAATAGTTTCTTATAAAAAGAATTTTCAAAACTTAATTGATTCATCCAAAATTATTGAAAACTTTAATATCAGAAATTTTAACAATCCTCTGGTTGTAAAAGCAATAGAAACCAATAAAAATGTGATCATCGGAAAATCGTCATTTAGTACCAAAGAGTTTTGGTTTACAGACGAAGATTACTTTTCCTTTGAACAACAGGGGCTCGACGGAGTAATGGGAAATGTTTTTTTCCTCGATAAAACAATAGTCATTGACTTTAAAAATAAAAAATTCGGAATCATAATTTAAAAAATATACTATAATGATAAACATTCAAAACCTTTCAAAAGTCTATAAAACAGAAGATGTTCAAACCAATGCGCTTAACAATGTAAGCCTGCAAATCAAAGAAGGCGAATTCGTTGCGATAATGGGACCTTCCGGTTGTGGAAAATCTACTTTTCTTAATATTCTTGGACTTTTGGACAGCGCTTCTTCAGGTTCTTACCAATTTGAATCGGTTGAAACCATCGGAACTTCTGAAAAGAAAAAATCAGAGATCAGAAAGAAAAACATCGGTTTCATTTTCCAGAATTTTAATCTGATTGATGAATTAACAGTTTACGAAAACATTGAATTACCATTAATTTACAACGGTGTTTCCTCCTCAGAAAGAAAAAGAAGAGTGGAAGAAATAATGGAAAAAATCAACATTGCTCACAGGGCAAAACATTATCCACAGCAGCTTTCCGGAGGTCAACAACAGAGAGCAGCGGTTGCAAGGGCTTTGGTAACGAGACCAAAACTGATTCTTGCCGATGAACCAACAGGAAATCTAGACAGCTCCAACGGAAATGAAGTAATGAATCTCCTTGCAGAACTCCATAGAGAAGGTTCTACAATTGCAATGGTAACGCACTCTTCTTACGATGCAGGTTACGCCTCCAGAATCGTGAATATGAAAGATGGTGAAATTTTCTCCGAAGAACACTCTTCGCAGAGAAAAGATGTTTTCGAAAAAGCAGACGCAAAAAACTTCGAATAATTGTTAAATAAGGATGTCTGATGATGGATGTTAGGTGAAAAATTTCCGACATCCAGCATCCTTCCTGCAACAAAAAAATAACTATGTTTAAAAATTGGCTCAAAATCGCCTTCATCAATTATAAAAAGAACTGGTTGTCTACCATCATTAATTTGTTTGGTTTAACCATCGGTTTGACAGGATTTATGCTCATCCTAATGCACTGGAATGACGAAGAATCCTTTGAAAAGTGGAATCCGAAGAAGGATGACATCTATTATTTCCAGACTTATTACAAAAAAGATAATGTTTATGGAGGTGCTATCTCAATTCCTTTGGCAGAAAATGCATTGAAACGAATCTCGGAAGTCGAAGATTATGTTTTGATGAATGGTTCTGATATGGCCTACAAAATGACCACCAAACATACGACGGCTTATCAGAAAGGCGGGATGTCGGTCTCAGAGAATTTTTTCAACTTGTTCCCATTCAAATTAGTTGCCGGGAGTTATAAAGACGTTCTCAAAAATGATAACAACATTGCTATTTCTAATGTTGTGGCAAAGAATCTTTTCGGAAAAACAAATGTTGCAGGCGAAACGATAAAAATTAACACCACAGATTATATTATTACAGCAGTCTATGAACTGCCGGCCGGAAACAGCCAGATGAAGCCTGATTTTGTCTACAAACCTGCTGAGCAAATCAAAAATGATAAAGAAGCTTGGGGCAATTTCAATTATGCCGGCTTTTTTTTACTGAAAAAAGGTGCTGATCCTAGAAGCTTTGAGAAAAAATTCCTGGATATTATTATGCTTCGGGCAAAAATAAACTCTAAAGGTTCCGGAATGACACCTCAGCAGTTTATTGATACTTACGGACCGACAGATACATTACTAACACCGCTTGATAAAATAAAACTGCATTCAGAATCTACCTGGTTCGGGAAACCGGATTTCAAATCGTTGATGATTCTGTTTACTTTATCTGTTCTGATTGTGATTTTATCGGCCATTAATTTTATTAACCTTAAAACAGCGCAGGCTTCTCAACGTGCGAAAGAAATTGGGGTTAGAAAAGCGATTGGAAGTACAAAATCCAGTCTGGTTCTGCAGTTTTTGATGGAAACTTTCCTGATTTGTTTTGCATCTTATCTTTTATCATTAGCGCTCACAGAAATTCTTTTGCCAAGTCTTAATAAGTTTTATAACAAGGAAATTGTGATGAACGACTGGCATATTTACTTCTATTCATTGGTGATGGTTGTTTTGGTTACGGTAATTTCCGGTCTTATTCCTGCTTTATATTTATCCAATTTCAAAGCCATAGAAACCCTGAAAGGAAACTTTGCAAGAAGCAGAAACGGTGTTTGGCTCAGAAACGGAATTCTGACTTTGCAATTAATCATTTCTTCCTTTTTTATCATCGGTGGATTGATTGTCAACCAGCAGGTAAAGCATATGATGAGCAAAGATTTAGGTTTCAATGGAAATCAGATTTTTCAGATTAATTTCAATGAATTCAATAACGGGAAACCTTGGCTGAAATATGAAAGACTGAGAACAGAAATGGCAAAAATACCCGGTGTAGAAAGTATTTCTTTTTCAGAAGCACCTCCGGGAAGCAATAATCAAAGCAGTTCGAATATGGATTATCTGAATACCAGTATTCAGGCCCGCCACGGTTCTATAGACTACAATTATCTTCAGTTTATGAATGTTAAACTTCTGAAAGGACGTTTTCTAAATCCGAAATTATCATCAGATACAATTGACAATGCATTGGTTAATGAAGCATTTTTGAAAAAGTTCGGATGGACCAATGAGCAGGCAATGAAAAGGGAAGTCAGACCGGGATTCGATAACAAACCTTATCACATTATAGGAATTGTGAAAGATTTCAACATCAGAAGTTTGAAAAGCGAAGTAGAGCCGATGATATTCTTCCACTACAGAGAAACTTCCTGGAAACGGTACAATGTCAGTAACATTCAATTGAAATTAAAAGCAGACGATATCGACGGAACTGTTAAAAGATTGAAAACCTATTGGCAGAATAATGTAGAACCGGGTTATCCGTTTGATTCTTATTTTATTGATAAGCAATTTGCCAAAACTTTTGAAACCTACCAGAAACAACAGACACTTTTCACCATCCTGAACGCAATGGTTTTAATGGTAGCTTTATTAGGATTATTCGCTTTGTCTTCATTAATGATTGAGCAGAAACTGAAAGATGTGGCGATTAGAAAAACGTTGGGCGCATCAGACGGAACTTTAATTTTTGGTTTGACGAAACAATTTCTTTGGATTACGTTAATTGCAGTTCTAATAAGTATTCCGATCAGTTATTATCTGATGAACGAATGGCTGAAAGATTTTGCCTACCGAATCGATATGCCGGTTTTACCATTCATCCTGAGTATGATTTTATTATTGATACTGACTTTTGCAGTCGTAAGTATCAAAGCTTATCAGGCAACGAAAGTGAATTTAGTTAAATATTTGAAATACGAATAAAGATGGAAGCTAGAAGATAGATGCTGGAAGTTTCTCCATATAATAATTAACATCCATCTCCCCTCATCCATCTTCCAACCTAAAAACGAAACTATGCTAAACAACTGGCTCAAAATAGCATTCATCAATTACAAAAAAAACTGGCTTTCCACCATCATTAATTTGTTTGGATTAACGATTGGACTGACAGGATTTATGCTCATTCTGATGCATTGGAATGATGAAGAATCCTACGAAAGATGGAATCCAAAAAAGGAAAATATCTACGCTTTTCAAACTCATAACAAAGCAGAAAATACCTACGGAAATAATATTTCTGTTCCAATGGCAGAGCGTGCTGTAAAAGTGATTCCAGAGGTTAAGGATTTTGTCTTGTTCAATGGCTCGGGGATGGGTTATAAAATGACCACGAAAGTCAAAACTGTTTATCAGGGCGAAGGAATGTCGGCTTCAGAAAGTTTTTTCAATTTCTTCCCGTTCAGATTGGTTTCCGGAAGTTATAAAGATGCTCTGAAGGGTGATAAAGTAATGACACTTTCCACAAAAGCGGCCAAAAATCTCTTCGGTAAAACCAATGTTGCAGGAGAAACTGTGAAAATCAATAATAAAAGTTTTGTTGTAACCGCAGTTTATGAATTGCCGAAAGCGAACAGCCAGATAAAACCGGATTTTATCTTCTCGCCGTATGAGCAGATGAAAGGTGATAAAGAACAATGGGGGAATTTCAATTACGGCTGTTTCTTTTTGCTGAAACCCGGAACAGATGTAGAAGCTTTACAACAGAAATTCTACGACAATATCTTTTTGTACAGAGCAAAAATCAGTGCGCAAGGTGTAGGGGTTACACCGCAAAAATATCTGGAATTGTACGGTCCTACAGGAAGTTTGTTTACGCCGATTGACAAGATAAAACTGCACGCCAAAGCCTCTTGGTTTGGAAATGGAGATTTCAAAACGATGATGATTCTGTTTACGCTTTCTGTTTTGATTGTTGTTTTATCAGCCATTAATTTTATTAATCTGAAAACTGCTCAGGCAGCTCAACGTGCTAAAGAAATCGGCGTCAGAAAAGCGATAGGAGGTACCAAATCCAATCTTGTTCTTCAGTTTTTGTTGGAAACTTTTGTGATTTGTTTGGCGTCATATCTTTTGTCTTTGGCTTTAACAGAGCTTCTTTTACCAAGCTTCAACAAGTTTTACAACAAGGAAATCGTGATGAATGACTGGCATATTTACTTCTATTCATTCTTAATGGTTTTGGCGGTTACATTGATTTCGGGATTGATTCCTGCTACTTATTTAGCCAACTTCAAAGCTATTGAAACGTTGAAAGGAAATTTCGCCAGAAGTAAACACGGCATTTGGCTGCGAAACGGGATTTTGACTTTGCAATTAATCATTTCGTCATTCTTTATCATTGGTGGTTTAATCGTTAACAAACAGGTGAAATATATGATGGATAAAGACTTGGGCTTCAGCGGGAAGCAGGTTTTCCTGATTAATTTCAGTGAAAATAGCGACAAGCCCTGGCTGAAATATGAGCGCGTCAAAAATGAAATGAGAAAAATAGAAGGTGTTGCCGATGTTTCTTACGGAGAAGCGGTTCCGGGAAGCGGGAGATTCAGCAATTCTAATATAGATTATATGGATAAAAGCATCTTTGCGCAGCACGGTTCTATGGATTATAATTACCTCCAGTTTATGGATGTGAAGCTTAAAAAGGGACGTTGGCTCAATCCGGATCTTGCTTCCGATACTATTACCAATGTCTTGGTCAATGAAGCGTTTGTGAACAAATTCGGTTGGACAGATGATCAGGCATTTAAGAATGAAGTTCGCCCGGGATTCGATAACAGACCTTACCATATTGTAGGGATTGTAAAGGATTTCAACGTTCTGAATCCCCGAAGAGCTATTGAACCCATTGTATTTTTCCATTACAGGGAAACAGACTGGAAACGATATAATGTCTATAACATTCAGCTGAAAATAAAACCGGACAATATCGATGGAACGGTAAAAAGAATAAAGTCTTATTGGCAGAAAAATGTAGAGCCTGGTTATCCTTTTGATTCTTATTTTATCGATAAAAAATTCGCTGAAAGTTTTGTTAAATATCAGAAACAACAGACACTTTTCACCATCCTGAACGCAATGGTTTTGATGGTTGCTTTATTAGGATTATTCGCATTGTCATCATTAATGATCGAGCAGAAGCTGAAAGATGTGGCGATCAGAAAAACTTTAGGCGCATCAGACGGAAATTTAATTTTTGGGTTGACGAAGCAATTTCTTTGGATTACGTTCATTGCAGTTTTAATAAGTATTCCGATCAGTTATTATCTGATGAACGAATGGCTCAAGGATTTCGATTACCGAATTGATATGCCGGTTTTCCCGTTCGTCCTTAGTTTGATTTCTCTATTGATACTGACTTTTGCAGTTGTAAGTATCAAAGCTTATCAGGCGACGAAGGTGAATCTTGTGAAATATCTGAAATATGAATAAAATTTTAGAATTTTCTTTTATGAAATATATTTTAACAGCGGTATTTTTAATGTTCGGAATTGGTCTTGGCTATTCTCAAAATACTAAGGAAATAGACGAATTACTTTCAACATACGAAAAAGCCAATCAGTTTAGCGGCTCTGTCTTGGTTGCAAAAAAAGGGAAAATCATCTTTGAGAAAAGCTATGGCTACAGAAATGCGGAAAACGGAGAAAAGAATACAAACAACAGCCAATACAAAATTTTTTCTACTACAAAAATGTTTACTGCAACTGTAATTCTAAAATTAGTGGAACAGGGAAAACTTTCTTTGGATAATAAATTATCAAAATATTATCCGGATTTTCCAAAAGCAGATAGCATTACTATAAAAAATATGCTTTCCCATACATCGGGAATACCAGAAGCAGAAGACTCAGACAATACCAAAAACGAAGAAACATTTTTAAAATATATTACTTCGAAAAAATTGGATTTCTCACCTGGAAAAAGTTGGGGTTATTCCAATTCCAATTATTATTTATTAGGTTATATAATCAAAAAAGTAACGGGATTGGAATATGACAAAGCCATTGAAGAATTTATACTAAAACCTTTGAAAATGACATCAAGCGGATTTCACTTTAATGAACTGAAAAGTGAGAATAAGGCTGTAGGATATGAATTTGTTGATGGAAAGAATTCCAACAGAGCATTACTTTTTAAAACAGACCACCCTTTTGCGGCGGGAGCCATCTATTCTACGGTTGGAGACTTATACAAATTCAGCGAAGCTTTATATAGTGGTAAAATTATCAGCAAACAAATGGTGGAAACAATGTACACACCATATCTTAATGACCATTATGGTCTTGCACAGGAAATCTACAAAACTCCGAATTCTGATATCATTCAGGTTGGGCACGGCGGCGGTGGTCCGGGTTACAAGTGTAGATTTGTTAAGGATTTGAAAAATGATATTACCATTATTATATTGATCAATTCCGAGATGATATCAGCAAAAGCAGCAGATAATATCACAGATATTATTTATAATAGACCTTATACTGCAATGAGCAAGAGCAAAATTGATGCGAAAGATCTGCAAAAATTGCAAGGTATATATTCTTTCAATTCGGAAAACTATTATATCAATGTCATTAATGGGACAGTGGTTTTAAACGGAGGTGGAATTCCAAGAATGCCTTTGGCTCCAATTACTAAAATCGACTACAAGCTTTTCGAAAATTTTGACTTAAAATTCAATGCAGACAATACAGGAAAAATAGGATCAGTTACTATAACTAATACGCAGGGAAAAAAAACAGCTAAAAAAATAGCGGATATTTTTTCCTGGGGAATCATAGGAACGGCAACTCCAAGTTGTTGGGAAGGGAAAGATATTGTTTTAGAAACTCAAAAAAGTAATCCTGATTTTTACTATCTCAAGAACTATAAATTGAAGGCTGGGGAATTAAGATTTCGTTCAAATAATGACTGGGCGAATAGTTTAGGACTCAACAGTGATGATAAAAGTATGTGTTACGACGGGTACAATATCATTATTAAAGAAGAAGGGTTTTATGATATTGTATTGGATCTGAGCATCAAATCTAAACCTCAATATTCAGTTAAAAAAGTAAACTAATAATAACGCGATTATGCTGAAAAACTGGCTCAAAATAGCATTCATCAATTACAAAAAGAATTGGCTTTCCACCATCATCAATATTTTGGGATTGAGTGTTGGCTTGTGTGTTTTCCTTTTGATATTTATCCATTGGCAGGATGAGAAGTCCTATGAGCAGCATAATCCTAATAAGGACAAGATCTATCTGATAGAAAATAAAAATGCGGATTTCGGAACAATGGTTGTTTCCAGCTATCCTCAGTTGACCGTTTCTAAAGAAAAATTTTCAGAAATTGAAGATTATTGTATTGCCAATCTTTGGATGTCATATAAAGTCCGTTTAATGTCAGAAGGTAAATCTGCCTTTGCATCATCTTGTAGAGCATCAGATTCTTTTTTTGATTTTTTTCCTGTGGAAAGAGTAGCAGGCAGTTTTAAAAATGCTATTGATGACAAATCTAAAATTGCCATATCAGAAGAAACCGCAAAGACACTTTTTGGTGATGAATTTAAAAACTGCATTGGAAAAACAATCACTCAGGATACGCCAGATGCTACACCACTTGTTGTAACAGCGGTTTATAAAAATCCTGAGATCAATACTGTTTTCAAACCGGGATTTATAATGAGAAATCAAGGTTTGGATAATAATGATAAATCTAACCAACAATGGACAAACTATAGTTATGTTGGCTATTTTAAACTTAAGCCAGGAACAGATGTTAAAAATCTTGAGAAAAAACTTTCTGATCAACAAGCCGAACAGGAAAAAAAGGCAGTAGAAAGCTGGGGAGAAAAATATAATGCTAGAATCAAACCTCAGGTTTATCTTACACCGATTAGTAAAATGAAGTTGGACGCCAAAAGCGAAGGTGTAGAAAAAGGAGATAAAAAATCCATTATGATTTTGCTGGGTTTATCTGCTTTGATTTTGATATTGTCAGGAATCAATTTGATCAATCTTAAAACGGCGCAGGCTTCCGAAAGAGCAAAGGAAGTTGGAATAAGAAAAGTAGTGGGAAGCACAAAATGGAAATTGATTTTACAGTTTTTACTGGAGACTTTTATGATTTGTTTTGCTGCTTATATTGTCGCTTTTGCCATGGTAGAGTTACTATTATCTCCATACAACAAATTTCTTAACAAAAATATCAAACTGAATGACTTTACATTGTTTATCTACACAGGATTATTGTTGTTTGTTTTTTCATTGATTTCAGGATTGATTCCGGCAATTTATCTTTCTAATTTCAAACCGATCAATACGTTAAAAGGCAACTTTTCAAGAAGTAAAAGCGGAGTCTGGCTGAGAAATTCTATTCTGGCTTTGCAACTGATTATTTCTTCATTTTTCATTATCTGCTCATTGATCATACATACACAAGTAAAGTATATGTTGAATAAAGATTTGGGATTCAGAGGTGAGCAGGTAATTCATATTCAATTTAAGAAAACTGATTGGCGGAACGATTACAACTCAAAAAAATATAATCGTCTGAAAAACGAAGTTTTAAAAATTGCAGGTGTTGAAGATGTTACAGGTTCCGTTAATTCGATAGGAATGGGTTTAGCTAATGCTTCTACAGTTCAAAACGCGAAAGATACGATGAAGTCTGTACAAAGCGTCTTGGTTGGCGGAATCGATTATAATTATTTTAAATTTTACAAGATCAAATTTACATCGGGAAGAGACATAGATTTACGCTTTGCTTCTGATACGATTTCCGGAGCAATTGCCAACGAAACATTCATCAAAAAAATGGGCTGGAATCAGAATCAGGCACTTGGTAAAGAAGTGATTCCAGGCTGGGAACATAAAAAGAAATATCAAATCCTTGGTGTCATCAAAGATTTCTACATCAATGGTGTGGATAAACCGATAGAGCCAATGTTATTTTTTAATTACGACAGAAATTGGGCGAAAAATAATATGAGCAACCTGCAGATCAAGATTTCTCAAAACGATATCAGCGGAACATTGGAACGCATCAGAGAATTCTGGACAACTAAAGCAGAACCAGGCTATCCTTACGATTTTGAATTTGTAGATAAACAGTTCGCCAAAACATATGAGAAATTCCTGAAACAACAGACTTTATTTACAGCTTTAAACATCGTTGTTCTCGTCATCGCGTTGTTAGGATTATTCGCATTGTCATCATTATTAATCGAACAAAAACTGAAAGACGTGGCCATCAAAAAAACGTTGGGTGCAGATGAAAGAACAATTGTCTGGGATTTGACAAAGAGATTTTTACTGATTTGTGTGATAGCGGTTTTAATAAGTATGCCTTTCGGATATTACGCGATGAACGAATGGCTGAAAGATTTCGCTTACAGAATTGATATGCCGGTTTGGCCTTACATTTTGAGTTTGTTTTTATTATTGATTCTGACATTTATAGTCGTGAGTTTCAAAGCTTACCGAGCAACCAAAATCAACCTTGTTAAATACTTGAAATACGAATAAAATGGAAAAAATAATCATCTTAATATTTACATTAATTATCAATCTATTTTTAGCACAGACCAACAGATTCATTTACGAAATGGAAATGAAACTTAAGGATAAACCAATGAAAGTGAATATGGTTTTGGACATTGATAAAGATTATACAAAATTTTACGATTACGATTTTCTAAAAAATGATTCTATCAGCAAGAAAACCGGGGAAAATTGGCAGACCAATACACAATCTGACCAGTTGATTCTGAGAAAAGCTAAATCCAACGAGAACAGAGCTTTTCACGACAATATGTTCGATTATTTTGTAATTGACTCCAAAGACGAAATGAATTGGAAAATCGAAAAAGAAACCAAGAAAAATGCTGAATATTCATTACAAAAAGCAACCACGGATTTCGGCGGAAGAAAATGGACCGCTTGGTTTTGTTCAGCTATTCCTTTTCACGAAGGACCTTACAAATTCAGAGGTTTGCCAGGATTGATTTTCGAACTGCAGGATGATAAAGGTGATTACAATTACACATTGTCAAAAAGCATCAATCTTCCGGAGACTTTCGTAACTACTAATTTTCTGGAAACCCATTATGGGAATCAGCCTGTGAAAGTCAATTTGAAACAATTCCAAAAAGTAAAGCTCGATTATTACAGTGACCCGGTTGCCGAGATGAGAAATAATCTGAAAACTGGCGGAACAGTGATCATTGGTGGAGAGAAAATCACAAGTCAGGAACAGCTTGACCAGAAAAGGAAATTCATTCAGGAGAGCATCAAAAATTATTATAATCCGATAGAATTGGACAAAGCGATTCCATATCCCAAAAATTAAAATTGTCAACAACGACCTATTATGAAAAAATTATTCTTCATATTATTTATCAACCTTCTTCCCGCTCAGCAGAGTTGGACGCTCCAACAATGTCTGGATTATGCTTCAGCCAATCATCCATTGGTAAAACAATCTGCGGTTAATATTCAGAAAAATGAAAGACAGATTTCTGCTGCAAAAGGAATGTTGTTGCCGTCTGTTGATGCTGGAGTCAATCACAATTATAATTTCGGAAACGGAATCAATCAGCAGAATAACCAGCGTGAAGCCATCAATACGCAAACCGATAATCTCTACGCACAAGCCAATTGGGAACTGATGAACTGGCGAAATTACCTCAATATTTCTTTGTCCAAAATCAACAGAGAAAGTTCGACCTTCAAAATGAAACAGGCTCAGAATGAAGTTAAACTGAATGTCATTCAGATGTTTTTCACTTATCAGAACAGCAAAAGCTGGCTCGAGGTTTTAGAAACACAACTTTCCGGAATCGAAGACCAAATTAAACGCACGGAGAAAGAAGTGGAAATAGGCAATCGTCCCAAAAGTGATATTTACGATATCAAAGCCAACCTTGGAACAATGCAGGAACAATGGGTTTCTGCGAAAAATCAGAGAGACCTTTCCAAAATTAATTTATTAAATGCATTGGCCATTACAAAAGATACTCTGGATTTCAAAATGACTGAAGAAAATCTGGCAAGTTCAAATTTTAACGATGCTAATTTTATCCAGAATCTTCTGGAAAAAAATCCGGCTTATCAAACGATTCTCGCAGAAATCAAAGCCCAGCAGAAAAGTGTAGAGGTTGCAAAATCTGCTTATCTGCCAACTTTAAACGGTTCTTACACCTGGTCAAGTTTTTATAACAAAGTCTTGGGACAGCCAGCTCCGTCCAATTTTTCAGACCAAATCAAAACCAACAAAAACCAGCAATTAAGTTTCGGACTCAATATTCCGATTTTCAACAAACTGCAGGTGAAAAACAATATCGAGATTGCTAAGCTGAATGTCATCAATTCCAATTATGATAAAGATATTGTCATTAATGATTTGACAAAAAGCATCAATTCCATCAAAGCCCAATTCCTGAATGCTCAGGAAAAATACAATCTTTTGGAAGCCAATTTCGAAAACCAAAAATTATCATTCCAAAAATCCGAAGAAAAGTACAAAGAAGGATTAATGGATGCCTACACTTTTTTTGTGGTCAGGAACAACTGGCTTCAGGCGAATTACAACTTGATTAACAGCAAAAACGACGTTATCCAGCAAACAGAACTGCTTAAAGTTTTTGAAACTGGCTTATAACATTTAGATTCACGATGTCAGTCTGAGCGGAGTCGAAGACTTTCATCAAAAAATTCTTCTTATTATTATTTTCTTATGAATCCTTCCGAAGACTCACACTTTGGAGGGATTTTTTATTGAAAATTATTTGACTTTGTGGAATCAATTCGTTGGGTTTGGGCGCCTTTATCCGCCTTCCGCTCCCAATCTTTTCACTCCACTACGTTGCGTAAAAAGGATTTCCGCTCAAGTCGGGGCGCAAATTCAGCATAAAACAACATTAGTCATAGTACATAATGTTTGGCATTCCGTAGGAAACCTAACAAAGCGGTTCGACGAAGTCAATTTCAGCAGTCTAGATTCCTACGGAATGACGAACTGGATGTTTTTAATTTTATTTCTTTGATGAGCGAAACGTCTTTGCGACCCCTAAAAATATTTTCAATAATAATAAAAAAATCTTTGCACTCTTTGCGTTCAAAAATAAAAATTAATTCCAATTTTAATATAAGCGAAGTGCCTCTGTGAACCCTAAAATGTTTTCAATCAATTAATAAAATCTTTATGAACTTTGTGTTCAAAATCCCTCGCTTTTTAAATTTAAAAATCGCATTTTTGCAAACCTTCTCAAGCATAATCAATGAAACGTCAAGACGTTCCATCTGACTTTAAAAACAATAAAAATTAAGATGAAACTTTGTATTGCCGAAAAACCAAGCGTTGCCCGTGATATAGCCAAAGTTTTGGGCGCTACAACTCCCAAAAGCGGTTATATGGAGGGAAACGGCTATTGCGTTACCTGGACTTTCGGTCATCTTTGTACTTTGAAAGAACCCCACGATTACGCTGAGCATTACAAATCCTGGGATTTGATTTTTTTGCCTATAATTCCCAAAAACTTTGGAATAAAATTAATTCCTAATAATGGTGTTGAGAAACAATTTCAAACCATAGAAAAACTGGTTCAGGAATGCGATGAGGTCATTAACTGTGGTGATGCCGGTCAAGAGGGGGAACTCATCCAGCGTTGGGTTTTGCAGAAAGCGAAATGTGACAAACCAATGAAAAGGTTGTGGATTTCTTCTTTGACAGAAGATGCCATAAAAGAAGGTTTTGAAAATCTGAAACCGGCTGATGACTACAAAAATCTTTATTTGGCAGGTAATGCCAGAGCGATTGGCGATTGGCTTTTGGGAATCAATGCAACCAGATTATTCACGAAAAGATTTGGTGGAAACAAGGGTGTTTTGTCGATTGGACGAGTTCAGACACCAACTTTGGCGATGCTTGTTCAGCGTCAAAAAGAGATTGACGCTTTTACGCAGGAAGAATATTGGGAACTCAAAACCAAATACCGGGATGTGCTTTTCAGTGCGTCAATTGACCGATTGAAATCGTTGGAAAAAGCAGAACGAGGCCTGGAATATCTCAAACAGAATCAATTTGAGATTGTCTCTTTTGAAATCAAAGAAGGAAAAGAAAAAAATCCGAGATTGTTCGATTTGACGGGGCTTCAGGTTGAAGCGAATAAAAAATACGGTTTCTCTGCAGAACAAACTTTGAATTATATCCAGAGTCTTTACGAAAAAAAATATACGACTTACCCAAGAGTTGACACCACTTATTTATCTGAAAATCTTTATCCGAAAATTGACGGGGTTCTAAGAAGTATGACTATTTATTCGGAGTTTACAGCACCGTTGCTGACTCAGCCTATTCCGAAAACAAAAGCAGTTTTTGATGATACGAAAGTGACCGACCACCACGCCATTATTCCGACAGAGATTCCGCCTTCGTCCAATCTTAGTAGAGAAGAGAAGCTTGTTTATGATTTGGTAGCGAGACGATTCATTGCTGTTTTTTATCCTGAATGTAAGATTTCAAATACTTTGGTGGAAGGTCAGGTTGGAACGATTCCTTTCAAAGCTTCGGGAAAACAAATTTTGGAACCGGGCTGGAGAATCATTTATGCCAAAGACAAAAAAGAAGAAAAGGACGAAAAAGATAAAGACGAGGAACAGACGATTCCCGAGTTTGTTGCAGGAGAAAAAGGAGACCACGAGCCATTGATTCATCAGGGGAAAACTTCGCCACCAAAACCTTACACAGAAGCAACTTTACTGAGAGCAATGGAAACCGCCGGGAAACAGGTTGAAGATGAAGAATTGCGTGAAATGCTGAAAAATAACGGCATCGGAAGACCGTCAACACGAGCCAACATCATCGAGACACTTTTCAAAAGAAAATACATCGAAAAGAAACGTAAAAATCTCATCGCCACACAAACCGGAATCGAATTAATCGACACAATTGAAGACGAGCTTCTCAAAAGTCCGGAACTTACGGGAGAATGGGAATCAAAACTCAGAAAAATCGAAAAAGGGGAGTATGAGGCTAATCAATTCAAAGAAGAATTGATAGAAATGGTTACAAATTTAACTCAAAAGGTTATCAGCGGAAAAGGAAAAGTTATTAATTTCGAAGAAGAAAAACCTGCTCCTAAAGAAAAAACACCAAGAGTAAAAACCGAGATTATCTGGACGGAAACCCAATGTCCGAAATGCAAATCCAATAACTTGATGAAAGGAAAAACTGCCGTTGGATGTTCCGATTATAAAGGTTGTGGCTTCAAAGTTCCGTTCGAAATATTGGGAAAAAAATTATCAGAAAAGCAGTTGCAGGATTTGATTCTGAAAAACAAAACTTCCAAGCTAAAAGGTTTTACAGGTGAACAGGAAGAAGGTGTTCTAATCATAAACGAAGATTTTTCAATTAGTATAAAATAAAACCCTTCCAGATTTTTAATATCCAAAAGGGTTTTATAATATTTTTATCTCGCCGATTTTAGGCTGATGAATCTGCAAAATTCGCTAAATCAGCGAGAAATAATTATTTCACAACAATCGCTTTTTTCAGACCACTGTCGATTTTATAATCAGTAGAATTATTGATTTTCACATTCTCGAAGACAATATTCTGAGCGTTCTTACCAACAATTCCCTTTTTACTCGTGATATTCACGTTTTTAAAAAAAAGATTCTCAATCAGTTTTTCAGGAAGGCCATTAAAGCTAAACGCAGTTTCAGACGAAGAACAATTCACATTACTCACATAAAAATCGTGGAAATAAGGCACTTTTTCGCCGGTATGTTGTGCAGCTTCACTCTCTTTTGTACTTCCCACGGGTGCATCAGCATAGAATGTATCAAACAAAACTGCTTCTTTGATGATGTTTTTCATTTCAATATTATCGATGAAAATTTGGCTCACATCACCGCCTCTTCCGGAGTTACTTTTCACACGGATTCCGATGTCGGTTCCATCGAAAGTACAGTTGGTAACATAAATGTTTTTCATTCCGCCATCCGTGTTACTTCCGATTACGAAACCGCCGTGACCTTCATTCACGGTACATTCTGCGATGATGACGTTTTGTAAAAGCGCTTCTCCATTTTTCGGGGTTCCACTGGATTTCATACAGATGCCATCGTCCCCGGCATTCACTTTTGTGTTGTAGATAATCACGTTTTTTGAAGCACTGATGTCTATGCCATCACCATTCTGAGCCCAGCTTGGGTTATAAACGGTTGTATTTCTAATAACCAAATTCGTGATTTGTTTCGGATTAATCACAAACTTCGGCGAATTACGGAAAGTTGGTCCATCAATCAAAAGATTCGTCACTTTGGACAGCGTGAACATCATTGGTCTCAGATAATGGTGCAATTGTTGGTACATATCAAGCGTTGCATTCGGCATTTTGGTAATCACTTTGGCCAGTTCTTCCCCACGTTTTGCCGCTTCACTTGGATACCAGATTTTCCCGTCATCACTCAACACGCTCCCAGATTTTGCAACCAACTCCTGCCATTGTCCTTCAGTCGTTTTGAATTTCTTTACAGGTCGCCAAGCTTCGCCCGCACCATCAAAAATGCCTTTTCCTGTAAACGAAACGTCCTTCAGATTATTTCCCCAGATTGGTGGAGTTACTTCAAATTTCCCTGACGAAGTTTCTCTCATCGGAAATTGCTTGATATCGCTGCTGAACTGCACAATCGCACCTTCCTCAACGTGAAAATCGATTTTACTTTTCAATTCGATTGGTCCTGTTAACCAGGTTCCGGCAGGAACAACTAATCTTCCGCCACCGTTTTGAGCAATAGTGGAAATCGCTTTTTCAAAAGCTTTTGTGTTTAATGTTTTTCCGTCGCCGACACCTCCAAAATCTTTGAAGTTATAATCCTTTTGCGGAATTGTCGGCAAAACCATTTCTCCAAATTTGAAAGGCGCTTTTTCGATATAATAATTAATATCGTTTTTCTGTGCAGAAATTACTGCTGCAAAAGAAAATGCGAGAACTATTAAAAGTTTTTTCATTGTTTATCTATGTAATTTATTCTATTCTAAATTTTTGTTTAGGCATCTTAATTCCCCTGCAGCTTATCCTGAGCTTGTCTAAGGGCTCCCAATCTTTTCTCCATTTCTTTGCGTAAAAAGAATTTTCGCTCAAGTCGGACTGCGAGTAATTCTACGTTCTTGGATTGTATTTAATATTTTAAATAACATACTTTACAATTTCGAATGTTGGTAAAATTAAATAAAATATTGACTTGCGCAATCGATTGCGCAAAATAAAAAATAACAACACTCGGAAAGTATTATTAAACCTAAGGAAACTCAAAATCGGAATACGCTTTTTTCCACATAATTCTTATTAATTGCTTCAAATTTCTTTAATTTGCAATGCTAAAAATAATTTCAACAATGATTATTCAACCTAGAACAAGAGGATTTATTTGTTTGACTGCACATCCTGACGGAGCGTATCAGGCTGTAAAAAACCAGATAGAATATGTAAAGTCGAAAGGCGAAATCAAAAACGGGCCTAAAAAAGTATTGGTAATTGGTGCTTCCACAGGTTTTGGTTTATCTTCCAGAATTGCTGCTGCTTTCGGTTCAGACGCATCAACAATTGGTGTCTTCTTCGAAAAACCCGCATCTGAAGGCAAAATAGGAACAGCGGGTTGGTATAACTCTGCTGCTTTCGAGAAAGAAGCACACGCAGCCGGACTTTACGCCAAAAGTATCAACGGCGATGCATTCTCTGACGAAGTAAAAAAAGAAACCATTGAATTGATTAAGAAAGATCTTGGTCAGGTGGATCTAGTAGTTTATAGTTTGGCTTCCCCAAGAAGAACACACCCAAAAACAGGTGTGGCCTATGCGTCAGTTCTTAAACCAATTGGTCAGCCATTTACCAATAAAACGGTTGATTTCCATACAGGTGTCGTGTCTGATATCACCATTAATCCGGTTGAAAACGAAGAAGATATCGCCAACACCATCGCTGTAATGGGTGGCGAAGACTGGAAATTCTGGATAGAAGATCTGAAAGCAGCCGGTGTTTTAGCAGAAGGTGTTAAAACAGTAGCTTATTCTTACATCGGCCCTGAATTGACTTTCCCAATCTATAGAAACGGAACCATCGGCCAGGCGAAAAACGATTTGGAGGCAACCGTTCCGGTTTTGAATGATTTATTGAAAGACTTGAACGGAAAATCTTATGTTTCTGTGAACAAAGCTTTGGTAACACAGTCCAGTTCAGCAATTCCTGTCGTTCCATTGTACATTTCCTTACTTTACAAAGTGATGAAAGCTAAAGGAACGCACGAAGGAACCATTGAGCAAATGCAGAGATTATTTGCTGACAGATTATATACTGAAAATGGAGAAGTGGCGTTGGATGAAGCCGGAAGAATCCGTGTGGATGATTGGGAAATGGCAGATGATATTCAGGCTGAGGTTGCCAAATTATGGAACGAAACAACCACAGAAAACCTTTCCGAAATCAGTGATATAGAAGGTTATAGAAAAGAATTTTTCAATCTTTTCGGCTTCGAACTGGATGGAATCGATTATGAGAAAGATGCTAACGAGAACGTACAAGTTCCAAGTATTGAAGCTTAGATTTTAGACTTAGAGATAGTAGACTGATAGATGATAGAATTTTTCAGTCTCATTAATAAACACAAAAACGGCTACTTTTCAGTAGCCGTTTTTTATTGTTGAGACTGAGATTTCATCTCTTTCTGTTTGACATCATAATCGTGAAGAAGGTTGTGTTCCGGAGTTTGCTCGATAGCGTGCATTATTTTGTCCAGAATCTGTGTTGCCGATTCATTATCATAATCGATATCCAAAGCCGGTTTGAACTCCATCGTGGGCTTCACACCAGTCACTTTTATTTTCAAACCTTTTTTGTCAAAAGCTCTTCGGAATCCATTAATTTTAATCGGGATTACAACAGGCCTTTGATTTTTAATCAATTTTGCAGTTCCTTTTCTGCCTTGTGCAAAAGCCGAAGTGGTTCCTTGAGGAAAAGTAATAACCCAGCCATTATCTAAGGCTTTCATAATATTTTCAACTTCGGTAAGGTCGACCATCCTGTTTACATTCTGACCTTCTGCTCTCCAGGTTCTTTTTACTGTTACTGCACCGGCGATTTTAAATATCCTTGCAAGGATTCCTTTATTCATCGTTTCTTCTGCTGCAACATAATAGAAATCTACTTTTGGATTCAGAAGATAAACAGGATTTTTTATGGTGTTGTGATAACCATTATTTACGGCACAAAATGCGTGGTACATAGCTGCAACATCAGCAAAGTAAGTCTGGTGGTTGGAGACGAAAAGAACATTGGTATCAGGCAAATCCGTAAGGTTTTCCGTTCCTGAGATTTTCAGTTTATTAAAACCGTTGAATCTTCTGTAAGAAACTAATCCCAGAATGAAAATGATTATCCTCTTCAGAATATAGATGTTTCCAAAAGAATCGGTAAAAATATTTTTTTTTGCCATTGATATTTGATTATAATTTCTAAGGTCGGAAATTACTGCAAAATTAAACATTTTTTAACAAGTTGCTGAACTCGCTCAAAATCATCGAAGTAGCCCCCCAAATGATATACCCATTGAAATCGATCACAGGAACTTCATAACCTTTCGTAGAGGGTAAAGCCATTATTTTTGGCCGGTCCGGAAGATTAAGTAAAGATGAAATCGGGAATTCAATCAATTCAACGGCTTCGGTTTCCTGTAAAAAAAATTCTGGATTTTTCTTGGTATAAGAAACAAAAGAGTGAACATAAAAATTACTTGGCGGAATATAAATCGGAGACATCTCGCGGATGATTCTTACATAATGTTCATCTATTCCCAATTCTTCGGAAGTCTCACGTTTGGCAGTGTAAGCAAAGTCCGGGTCTTCTTTTTCTCTTTTTCCACCAGGCAGAGAGATTTGTCCGCTATGTCTGTCGTTTTCATTCACGCTTCTTACAATCAGAGGGAAATGCCATTCATTATTCTTTAGATAAAGCAGAATATTAACGGCTGCAAACTTCGGATTTTTGGTCAGGATATCTTCGTAACTGAAAACAGGACGATAAGGCGGAGAATAAATTTTGTGTGCATTTTCGCCCAATAATTCCGCTGCTTTGATATCTCTGAGTAAATCTTTTCCAAAAATCTGCATATCTCAAAGATAAGGAAAATTGTAGATTTGAGGATGTATTTATCAAAAGGCACAAATTTTTTGATTTATAAAACTCAAAAAAGTCGCAAAGTTGAATCTTTGCGACTTTTATTATAATTGTTGTTATACTTGCGTCTTTGTGATAGAAAAAATTAAAGATTAATTCCACGTCCTGCATAAAAATCCAAAACCTTGATGCTGAACAGATAATTATATTTTGCCTGGGCGACAGAACCTTGTGAGTTTACATAATTATTTCGGGCAATCGTTACATCATAGATTGTAGAGCGTCCGGCTGCGTAACTTTTCTCCGCAAAATCTAATGCGAGTTTAGTGCTTCTTTCAGCTTCTATCGCAGCCAGATAGACTTCATAGTTAGAATCAGCGTTGAACTGCGCCTGCTGGATATCCTGTTTCAACTGGAATTTTTGTTGTTCAAGATTATTTTTAGCAATTGTCTCGTTGATTTTAGTCTGTTCAACCTGAAGCTTTGTAATCCCTTTGTTAAAAATCGGGATATTAGCGGATAAACTCAGCTGTTGTCCGAAATTGTCACTGTATTGCTGTATGAAGTTGCGTTCCGTTATTGGCTGGCCTGTTGCGAAATCAGTACCTATCGTATTTTTATTCAAAAGATTATTGTAGAAACTTCCAACGCCCGCAGTTGCGGTTACTGTAGGCCAAAAGTTGGTTTTCACTACTTCAGTCTGAGCTTCAGCCGCTTTTATTCTGGTTTCCGCAGCTTTTACGACAGGCTGATTCTGATAAGCGATATTAAGAACTTCTTCCACTGATTCGGTTTGCGGTGCCAGTTCATCAGGAACAGGAATATCCACCACATCAAAAGCCTTGTAATCTGGCAACTGAAGAAGTTGTGCCATTGCAAACAAAGCTTTATCCACATTGATTTGAGCCGTTTTTACATTCTGTTTTTCTCTGGCAAGAGAGGCAGCTGCTTCGGCTAAAACCGTTTGTGCAGTTGTTCCTACATCCGTTGTTATTTTTGCACGATCATATAGTTTCTGTGCATTATCCATTGCACTTTCAGAGATTTTTTTGATTTCTCTGTTCAGCATCACGTTAAGGTATTGCTGTGCAATTTGCAATGCGATGTTATTTTTAATGGTTTCGATGTCCTGCAGACTCGCTTCCACATCAAACCCTGTTTTTCTGATATTTTTCTCCAGTCTGCCGTTATTGAAAACCAGCATACTTGCACCTACATTAGCTCCGTTATAATAACTATCATTCCGGATACTGCTTGTACCAACTAAAGTTTGTCCAAAATTGGCATTATTATTAATCGTTCCGGAAACTGAAGGTAGATATTCCTTTTTCGCCATTTCCAGATTTTTTGTCTGCACATCTTTGTTGTAAGCCTGCGCCTGGATTTGCAGATTATTTTTAATTGCATAATCCACACATTCCTGAATCGTCCATTTCTTCTGAGAAAATCCCAAAACTCCAATAGACAAAAGCGAAATACAAAAAACTTTTTTTAGCATAAAAGAAAAATTATATACAATAAGACATCGGAATTATAAAAATGTTACGCCTACAATTAAATTTTTTTAAATTTCGATTGAATGTAAAAGTCAAAAATATTTTTTATTTGGCTGTAACAATTCGATATTCGGATTTACTTATAATGTAAAATCCAGGCAATGTCGATTCTGAAAATTGAAGACCTCAACAAATCTTACGATACGGGAAAAAGCAAGCTTCACGTGCTAAAAGGTATTAATCTTAATATCAATCAGGGCGAGTTTGTATCTATTATGGGAAGTTCCGGTTCAGGAAAATCAACGTTGCTAAACATTATTGGAATTCTGGACGAGGCAGATTCCGGTATTTATGAGTTGGATGGATTTCCCATCAAGCATCTGACAGAAGTAAAAGCGGCGGAATATAGAAGCCGTTTTCTTGGATTTATTTTCCAGTCATTCAATTTAATTAATTACAAAACAGCGTTGGAAAATGTAGCGCTTCCTTTATATTATCAGAATGTTTCCAGAAAAGAAAGAACGAAAAAAGCGGAAGAATATCTGGAAAAAGTAGGTTTGAGACAATGGGCAGAACATCTTCCCAGCGAACTTTCCGGAGGACAAAAACAGAGAATTGCTATTGCAAGAGCGCTCATAACAGACCCAAAACTGATTTTGGCCGATGAACCAACCGGAGCTTTGGATTCCAAAACGACTCACGATATTATGAAGCTGCTTCAGGATATCAACAACGAAGGAAAAACGATTGTTGTTGTAACGCACGAACCCGATGTTGCGGCACAAACCAAAAGAAATGTCGTCCTGAAAGACGGAAGAATAGAGAGCGACGAATTCATCAATCAAATTGTATTATAAGGCTTCGAGATCCTCGATCTGACAAAAATAACAACTATATACCATCAACCAAAAACCAAAGTATGTTTGACTTAGACCGCTGGCAGGAGATATTCAGTTCTATTCGCAGTAATGTATTGCGGACGGTGCTTTCCGGTTTTACGGTGGCGTTGGGACTATTCATATTCATTGTATTGTTCGGGATTGGAAACGGGCTTAACAATTCATTTTCGAAAGCTTTCATGAGAGATGCGACCAATCTCATTATGGTTTTTGCCGGAAAGACAACGATTCCTTATGCCGGGCTGCAATCTGACAGGCAGATTTCATTTAATAATGATGATTTTGATGCTGTTGTAAAACAAAGCGGTAAAAAAATGGAGTACGGTTCGCCAAGATATACCACCAATCTTACCGTTAAATATGGAAAAGAAAGTGGCAATTATCAGATCAATGGTGTTCTGGGTGACGAAAAGTTCCTTGAAAACCGTACAATGATAGACGGACGCTACATCAATCAAATGGATAACGAACGTAAGCAGAATGTCGCTTCTATCGGCAGAATGGTTTGGCGGGATTTGATACGCGACGGAAACCCGATTGGAAAATCTCTGGAAATCAACGGGACAATGTTCAAAGTCGTTGGTGTTTTTGAAGATCCTGGTGGCGATTGGGATGAGAGACATATTTCGGTTCCGCTTTCCACACTTCAGCAGATGAAAAAAAGTTCGGACACTATTAGCACGATAATGCTGTCTTATGACCAAAAACTGACACCAGACCAAGCCGTGGAATATGGTAAAGAAATAGAAAAAAATATCAGAAAAAGACACCAGATTTCTCCGGACGATCAGCAAGGAATTTTCGTTAATAATAATGCGGTCAATACCAAAGATTCTTTTGCATTCGTATTTGTAATTACTGTTGTTGTAGGATTTATCGGACTTGGAACTTTATTGGCAGGAATCATCGGTATCAGTAATATAATGGTTTATATCGTCAAAGAAAGAACCAAGGAAATTGGTGTACGAAAGGCAATTGGTGCAAAACCTGCCGGAATAGTCGCTTTGATTTTACAGGAAAGTATCGTTATTACGGTAATTTCAGGATTAATAGGGGTAGGACTTGGAGTCTTGGCTTTAAATCTCATCGGTAACCGGCTGGAAGAATATTTCATTACAGAACCTTCTGTTGGTTGGGGGCTGATTATAGCGGCGTTTTTCTGTCTTGTTCTTTCAGGAACCATTGCAGGATTTGTTCCGGCTTA
>WPCJ01200987.1_pt1 | contig 61927 bp, 67 predicted proteins | sample 5399831 | NCBI WGS metagenome assembly WPCJ01 (sample SAMN12869470, study PRJNA574797) | sludge metagenome | isolation source: wastewater treatment of pH10 | place: China:Beijing | collected 2019-05-20
GGCCGACGAGGTCGAGCAGTTCACCGATGCGGCGGCGGCGGTCGGCGCCGCTGCCCATGCCGTGGATGAACAGCGGCTCTTCCAGCGACTGCTGGATGGTCTGCCGTCGGCTCAGCGACCCCAGCGGGTCCTGGAACACGAACTGCACCTGCCGGGCGAGACCCTTCCGGTCCCTGGCCTGCCAGTCCTTGAGCGACCGGCCGGCGATCGAGATGCTGCCTTCGTTGATCGCCTGCAGGCCGATTATGGCGCGAGCCAGCGTGGTCTTGCCGCAGCCGGATTCGCCGACGATGCCATGGAACACGCCGGTCGGAACCTTGAGGTCGACGCCGTCGACGGCGCGCACGGCACGGCCACCGCCGGTCTGGAAATGCACCTTGACGCCGCTGACGTCGATTGCCGGGGTCTCAGGCATTGGCACGCTCGTGGAGAGTTCTGAGCTGGGGCGGGCAGGCGACGCGATGGACCGACGCTGAGCCGGGGACCTGTTCTAACGGCGGACGGTGCACCCGGCATTCCGCTTCGACCTTGGGGCAGCGATCGGCAAAGCGGCAACCTGCGACGAGCCGGGACTGGTCCGGCGGCGCGCCGGGAATGCCCTGCCGCGGCTCGCCGGCGGGCTTGCGCAGGTCGGGCACCGAGGCCAGCAGGCCGATCGTATAGGGGTGGACCGGCGCGGTGAGCACCTCGCTCGCCGGTCCCTCCTCGGCGATACGGCCGGCGTAGAGCACCATGACGCGGTCGGCGACGGTCGAGACCACGCCAATATCGTGGGTGATCAGCACCACCGCGATGCCTTCCTCGCGCTGCAACTGCCGGATCAGCTCGATGATCTGGGCCTGCACGGTGGCATCGAGCGCGGTGGTCGGCTCGTCGGCGATCAGCACGCGCGGCTTGCTGGCCAGCGCGAGGGCGATCATCACGCGTTGCAGCATGCCGCCCGACATTTCGTGCGGATAGCGGTTGTAGCGGTCCTCGGGGTCGGGGATGCCGGCCCGGCGTAACAGGCCGATGGCAGTCTGGCGCGCTTCCGCCCGGCTCACGCCAGTCAGCCGGCGCGCCTGTGCCGCGAGCTGCGGCCCGACGCGCTTCATCGGGTTGAGCGCACTGATGGGATCCTGGAACACCACGCCGAACCGGCCGCCGCGCAGCCGCGACAGCTCGCCAGGCGCCATGGCCAGCAGGTCCTTGCCGTCGGTGATCGCGCCTCCGCGCATGTCGACGGTGACACCTTCCGGCAGGAGGCCAAGCGGACCGAGCGTCATCACGGTCTTGCCCGAGCCGCTCTCACCCACCACCGCCAGGGTCTCACGCGGACGAACAGCAAAGCTGACGCCATCGACGGCACGCACCGAGACGCTCCCGGCGTAAAGATCGATCACCAGGTCGGAGACGTCGTAGATCGGCGCTTCGGTCATGACTTCGCTCATGGCTGGGCCTCGACCTGGGCGCGTGCCCGTTCCTCGGCAGCCCGCTCCGCCCTGCGACGGCGCAGCTTCAGGCCCCGCGCCGGGCGCGGCACCTTGCTCAGGGCGAAGGCCTCGCCGAGCAGGTTGAAGCTCACGACCACGAGAGTAAGGGCGAGACCGGGCAGGATCACCAGCGCCGGGCTTTCCTCGAGATAGCCCATGCCGTCGACCAGCATCTGCCCCCATTCGGGGGTCGGAGGCTCGACGCCGAGGCCGAGGAAGCTGAGCGTCGCGATGGCCAGCACCAGCGCGCCGGCGTCGGCGCTGGCATAGACCACCACCAGCGCCAGCACGTTGGGCAGGATATGGCGGAAGAAGATGTGGAGGTGTCCCGCGCCCATGATGCGGGCCGCCTCGATGTAGGGCTGCTGCAGCTCGGAAACGACGACCGCGCGACTCATGCGGGCATAGTTGGCCCACCAGGCCAGCGTCAGCGCAACGATCATCGACCAGTAGCCGGGGCCCATGATGCCAATCAGCGCCAGCGCGATGACGAGGCTTGGAAGAGCCAGCGCAATGTCGATGACGCTGATCAGCACCACCTCGACTTTGCCGCCGATGTAGCCGGCGAGCGAGCCGATCAATACGCCGATGACCAGCGCCGACGCCAGCACCAGCGACATGGCGACCAGCGACACGCGGGCGCCACCGATCAGTCGCGACAGCAGGTCGCGACCGAGATAATCGGTACCGAGCCAGTGCTCCCACGACGGTCCCTGCAGGGTCGACATGTAGTCCTGCGCCGTCGGGTCATAGGGCGTGATCCAGGGCGCCAGCACGGCGATGAGCACGAACAGCACGACGGGCGCGAGGATGTGCCAGGGCCAGGTCTTCATGGCGGACAGCCGGTTCATGCGCGCCTCCTGCGAATGCGCGGGTCGATGAGCATGCAGACCGTATCCACGACGAGGTTGGTGACCACGAAGAACACCACGAACAGCAGCAGGATCGCCTGCATGGAGATGAAGTCGCGGAAGCGGATCACTTCGATGAAGAAGGCGCCGATGCCGCGCAGCGCGAACACGGTTTCGACGACGATGGACGCCACCATCATCAGCGCGAACTGCGCGCCAAAGGTGGTGAGGAAAGGTACCGCAATGGTCGGCAGTGCCTCCTGCACCACCACGCCGCCGCGGGTCAGGCCCTTGGCAAAGCCGGTGGTGGCGAACGGCCGCGACATCGCCTCCTGCAGGTTGACGCGCACGACGCGGCTCAGGACGCTCGCCGGCAGGATGGAGGCCGTGATCCACGGCAGGATCCACGATGTAAGCCCGCCACCGCCGCCGAAGGACGGCAGCCAGCCGAGCGTCACGGCGAAGACGATCACCAGAATGGCGGCGACGAAGAAGTTGGGGGTGGACGCGCCGACCAGCGACACGGCGCGCAATATGTTGTCAACCGGGCCGCCATTGCTGATGGCGCCGAACACCCCGAAGGACAGCGAGATCAGGAAGGCGATGGCCCCGCCGCCGAGCAGCAGCGTACCGGTGACCGGGACACGCTCGGCAAACTCCACCGACAGCGGCTTGCCGCTGCGCAGCGACACACCGAAATCACCGCGCACGGCGTTGCCGAGCCAATCGAGATAGCGCACCGGCAGCGGATCGTTGAGGCCGAGCTCGTCGGCAATCTTTGCGACGAGCTCGGCGGAGGCGTTCGGGCCGGCTGCCCGTTCGGCCATCAGGGCCGCGACATTGCCCGGCGCAATCGCCACGAGGGCGAAGGTCAGCGCCGAGGCGGCGACAATCAGAAGGGCAGCGACGCCCGCACGTCTCAGGAATGCGTTGAACACGCTGTCGCTCCCCTCTCGCTTGCCGCGTGGTCAGGCCTTGAGCTCGATGCCCTCGAACGGCATGTCGTAGTCCGTGGGTGGCAGCGTGAACTTGGCGACGTTCGGACCGTAGGCCCACAGACGTTGCGCTGCGACCAGCGGGCAGATGCCGCGATTGGCATCTAGCCAATCGTAGATCGCCTGCATCGCCGCATCCGCGTCGCTCGTCGCCTGGAGGCCCGTGGTGACGATCGGATCGAGGTCCGGATGTGCGAACACCTTGCCGTCCGGGCCGCTGTCGACGTTGGACAGGAACATGTTGCCAAGCGAACCGTACGGATCGTAAGGCGCACCGTAGGTGGTGAAGAAGGTCAGGTCGTAGTCGAAGGCCGGCCGGCGCTCATGCATGGTGGCGTTGTCGACCGACGAGATTTCCACCTTCATGCCGGTTTCGGTCAGCATGCCCTGGATCATTTCGGCGATGCGACGCGAGCCGGGGAGCGATTCCTCTGAGACGAGGAAGCGCAGGTTGAGCGGGGTGCCGCCCTTGTCCCAGCCACCACCTACCTCGGTCCAGCCGCCCGCAGCCAGTGCGGCCTTGGCCGCGGCGACGTCGCGGGTCGGCACGTTGTGGCGCGTGCCCGACAGCGGAATGACAGCCGGGAACAGGTCGGCGATCGGGTCGGCATAACCCTCGAAGAGGACCTTGGCCATGGCGGCACGATCGATGCTGACATAGATCGCGTCACGTACGGCCTTGTCGGCGACAATGGCGTTGGGGGCCGGCGAGTAGCCGAGCAGCATGGTAGTGGTGCCGGCTTCGCTGTAGATGCCGACGCCGCCGTCCTTTTCGAGGGCGCGGGCGCGGCGTGGCGACAGCGGCGACACCCAGTCGCCACCGATGATGTCGAGATCTCCTGCACGCAAGCCGTTGGCGCGGGCCAGTTCGTCCGGCACCACCAGCAGCTCGACGCCGCTAAACGTCGGAGCGGGCCCCCAGTAGGTCTCGTTCTTGACCAGCGTGGTGTGGCTGTTGTCGTTGGCTGTGATCACCCAGGGGCCAGTTCCGATCGGAGCGGTCTGGTTGCCGCTGGCATCGACCGCCTTGGGCGACAGGAAGCGCACCGGGCGGATGAAGGCGAGTTCCATCAGGCCGGCCGGGGCCGGGCGCTTGAGCTTCATGACGAGGCCATGCGTGCCGTCGGTCGCAACGCTTTCCATCGCATCGGAAATGCCGATCCAGGAGAAATCCGGTTTGCCCGCCCAGCGCTCGACGTTCCACTTGGCGGCTTCCGCGTCGAACGGCGTACCGTCACTGAAGGTCACGCCTTCGCGCAGCTTGAAGCTGATCGACAGGCCGTCCTCGGCCACGGTCCAGCTCTCGGCCAGCGCCGGCTGGAGTTCGCCGCCGGCGCCGTAGCGGATCAGCGGGTCGAAAACGAGCGTGTAGGTGTTGAGGCCCGAGATGTTCTGGAGCAGGTCCAGGTTCCCGGTCTCGACGAGGATGGCGATCTTGAGCGCGCTGTGCCCTGCGGCCATGACGCGGCCCGGCAGGCTGGCAGCCACGAGGGCGCCAGCTGAGGCAAGAATGAAATTGCGGCGGCTGATCTCGTTCATTGTGTCCCTCCATGAGCGAAAGCGGCCTGACGTTACCATCCGCCGTCTATTTGTCTAGACGTATTGACCGAAGTTGTGACCGCGCATCAGCGCAAGTTGGCGCGACCGAAAGCCGAGGGCAGGACGGGTTCTGTTATGCCTTGACAAGTATGTCTAGGCATAATGCAATGCGCCTGCCGATACTGAATGCCGGATCGTCATTGATTTCGCTCGTGAAAAGGGGCCCGGCGCACTGTAGCCACCAGGACTGCCGGACATGCTAGGCTGATGGCGAACGTAGGAGTCCCTCGCGCGTGAACCAGAGCATCAACAGGGGGTTGGGGGTGGCCCGGCCACTCGAACTGTATCAGCGGATCAAGCGGGACCTGGAAGGCAGGATCCTTTCGGGTGAATGGGCTCCTGGACACCGGCTGCCCAACGAACTCGACCTGATGCGCCAGTACGGTTGCGCCCGGATGACCGTCAACAAGGTCATGTCGGGCCTTGTGGCTGCCGGCCTGATCGAACGGCGGCGTCGGGCCGGCACGTTCGTATCGCGTCAGCACTACGATTCCGCCGTGCTGCGGATCCCTAATCTTCGTGACGAGGTGATCGGGCGCGGCGCCAGCTATAGCTACCGCCTGATAGACCGCTCGATCCGTCGCCCACGCGAAGGGGGCTCCGGTGAGATGGAGTTCGCGCAAGGGGGCGAGTTGCTCGAACTGGACAGTCTCCATTTCGCAAGTGATCGTCCTTTCGCCTATGAGAGGCGCCTGATCAGCCTCGCGGCTGTGCCCGATGCCGTGGATGTCGACTTCGCAGATATCTCAGGGGGAGCGTGGCTCATGGACCACGTGCCATGGTCCGAGGCGCAGCATCGCATCGGCGCGCTGAACGCGACGCCGCAGATCGCCCGGCTGCTCAAGATCGCCGTGGGCGAAGCGGTGTTGGCCGTAGAGCGCCACACTTGGCGATTGCGCGAGGGCGTGACGCAGGTCTGGCAGTACTTTCCGGCGGACCTTTACCACCTGAGCGCCCGGTTCACTCCAAATCAGGCAATGCCAGCAACAGTGGAATCGGGTCGGGTGGCGCTGCGCCCCTTGGAATGAGGCGACCGGCCGTTCCTGCGCGCAGGCAAAGTTACGCTCGATTTGGTCGCGCCCAAGGTGCCGGCCCTCAGTTACAACTCGCGCCTGACGCCGACCGATGAGTTCGCCGACGGCGTTGCCGGAAATTTGCAAGTCGAGGATAGCGATGCACCGGGGCCGGTGCAGACGAGTCCAGTACCATGTTATCGCGGGCGAGCGCCGCGGCACTCGGCCAACCTGTTGTGCCGCTGGAAGGTGTGGCTGTGGAGATTCGTCTGCCCACACAGGATGTGCGTTGAGGGGAGCCCCCCCCCCAAAATCCACCGCAGAGGTGGCGACCGTTGACGGACACGCCCTCGCGGCTGCAACTAGCATCATGGGGACCGATCCTGCCAAGCGTTTACACGTCCCGAACCGGACAGTCCGGGCTTACCGGGGGACTGCTGCCCGGTCCGGCGGCCATCGCCGCGTTGATCATCTGCCTGCAGCTAAAAGAAACTCCGCTCGGCGCCGTTATGGTGCTTTGCTTTTCGCCTCGCGATCACGCTTGTGACGGTCCGCGCAATCGCCGCAGTGCGCTGGCGCCAAGTCATCAAGCCCTTCCCCTGGCTATCCAGTGTTGCCTCGCGAGCTCCGCACCTTAACGGCGTGCTCATCATCCTGGTCGGAATATATGTGGGGCTATAGCGGGCCGACCCGACGGCCGGTAATGCCCTGACGAGGGAGCGACAAGTAATGACTAAGCGACGACTACTCACTCCGCTCTTTGCCGTGCTCGCCATGGTAGGGGCGGTTGCAGGCCAAGAGGAAAACATTGCGACCGCTGGCGGACCTGTCGACGGTCAGACATTGCAGGGTACCGACCCGACGCTCGAAGACCAGTCCCCCACGATAGAGTTTCCCGCCAATGTGCCCGCCCCCGCAGCGGCCCAAGAGGTCGTAGCCGCGAGATGCGTGCGAGAGCTTGTCACCGAGGGTGCGGAAGGCACGACCGAGGCGCAACCGGCAAACGACTGCGTCGAGATAGTCGATGCGCCGGCGATGAAGGTTGGACCCGGTGGGACCCTGGTCCCGCTAGATGCAGCCGATCTGTCTCGACCCAAACTCGACCTGCGGCTGAAGGAAAGGCGTCTCGAACTGGATAGTCGCGAAGACGAGCTATCGTTGCGCGGCGCCCTGCTCGATGCGGCCGAACGGCGCCTCCAAGAAAGCGCCGACGAACTCGACAGGCTGCTCACGGCGATCAAGCAGGCGAACGAGGACGCCGACAGCACGGTGAAGGCTGAGCTGCAGCAGCTCGCAACGATCTATCAAGGCATGAAGCCGGCCGATGCCGCTGCCATCTTCAACCAGATGCCGGCAGGCGTTCTGATCCCGCTTATGCAGGCGATGCCCCCTAAACGCCTCGCACCCATCCTCGCCAGGATGCGGCCCGATCTCGCCAGCAGGTTGACCGTGCAACTGGCAGCGACCGCTAGCGCCACAGCGGGGTACTGAGCGGTGGCGGCTCCTTTGCTGCCCCCGCCGTGGATCAGATCAGCTTGCGGAGCTCAACATAATCTCCTCCTTCGCCTGCTCTCGAGGGCACACTGTTCGTCATAGCTGAACGACTGCCCGGCGCCTTCGCCGTGCTGATCCTAAGGGGCAGGGCAAAGCAGGTTCCGGCGCGACGAAGCCGTGGAACAGCCCAAAAACTAGCGTCGCGACCTTGGTGTTGGGCTTGACCGGCGGGGCGAGGGCTATGTAGCGGAGGCGCTGGTCAGCTGCGCAACTCGTCGCGCAACTCATCTGTCAACCGGCTGAGGCTTCGGTCGAGATCCGCGAGGGCACCTGTCATGGGATAATCCTGCATCGCCAAGTTGAACTCCACGCGACGATGCTGCACCGTTTCCAGCAACTCCCCGAGCTTCAAACGTGCCTGCAATTGCTCGTCCTCGGTTGAGCTGGCGGCAGTTTTGCGGACCCGCAATGTGGCGAGCAAGTGGTGCCACTCAGTGACACCAGATCGGTACGGCGCGGCCAAGGTCCACGCGGCTTTGCGTTCCATCACTTCGGCGACTTGCGCCCGCTTGTATTGGAGAGACATCGCGACACGGCTCGACTGTGAAACCCTTGCCATAAACGTTGTGAACGACAATTCGATCCGTCGAGTGCTCCGAAGCTAAAGCCCCCGTCTCCGCGCTCGCTGATTAATGGCGGAACAGGCGATTAAAGCGCCAGCGCAGCGTCCGCCCAATGCGGTTTTCTTCCCGCTCGCGGTGGGCCTCGGACGGATCCTCGCCTGAAGTAGCCGGGAAACTGCCATAAACTGAAGCTATTGCGATGACACCGGACGGGTGAGCGACGCACATCCCGACCGTCGGACTGTGTCAGCATGGGCCAAACGCCTGCAACTGCGACGCGCCGGGTACGCCCTCCGGCACCGCATCTCGGCAAGGGAGGGCCGCCGAAGTCGAGCTGTCATTGCCGAACTCGCAGCAACGCTTCGTGAGCCAAGGAGCCGCTCGAAATGCAGGACGCATGTGATTTTGAAATGTGCCCTACCGCAAGGGCCTCTAGGCTGGGATCGAATGAGGAGAAGACCGTGACAGAGCAGTCCATCCCCCGCACGGCCCTGGTCGTCGAGACGAACTACTTGGTGGCGTCGGTGATCGAAGCCCCGTTGGTCCATGCCGGCTATAGAGTCTTGATCGCAACCGATCCGGATGAGGCAGAAAGCCACCTAGGCCGCCAGCGCGTGGATCTTGCCGTTATCGACTTCCGTCTGCAGCACGCCGAGCCAGACGGGCTCGTCGCGATGCTGGCCAGGCTCGGCGTACCCTTCATTTTCTGTACCGCCGCCAGTGCTGAAGAGGTGCTGGAGAGTTTTCCCGGGGCACAGGTGATGCTGAAGCCTTTCAGTGACGAGCAGTTACTTGCCGCGGTGTCGGCGTTGACGCCAGCTCAAGCGTCCTTGCCGAGTTCCTCGGCCGACTAGGAACCTTTCGACGCTAGCGTAGGCTCGCCGAGTCAACGACCGCAATGGTGATGGTTCACATCGTACTGGACCCGGCCCACGCGGTGGTGGCATCGCCGGCCTGCGCCATATCCCCCCAAGGCCGAGTAAGTCCACAGAACCTGACCGAGCACTTCAGTTACCGCATGCCGACCGCTGGCCCATCATCTTGGGGGAGTTTGTCGACCGGACGCTGCGGTGAATTTATGCGTAAGGGGGCAGCCAAAGGTCAATAACGCAGCCCGGTCGCGAGGGAGGGTTCGATGGGATCGGCGTGGCCGATGTCCCTCTCCTGTAAAGGATGCGAACTAGGCGGGAACGAAGGCGTCGGCATATACGTCGGTGGCGCCCATAGCAGCGGAGCATGTTCGCATCGCGTCCACGAACGGCTCCGGACCAGCTACATGGACTTCCCAACTCGTGAATCACCGGGTGCGAAATCGCATTGGAGAACCTCAGGCAGTCTGCGACCCAGCGACCGGCCAGCGCTGCAACGCGTCACTACCGGCGTGAAACGCACGTTCCCGTGTCGACGTGACACGTGTTCCAGGTAGCCCCAGAGGTAGCCATCCTCCGGCGACCGGACGCTCACGTAGATATGGATAGCCCTGCTCGGTGTAATTCTCGCCGAGCGGTCGAGAATCGACTTGATGGGTGCAAGACCCGAGCTTGCGGCTAGCAGCAACAGCGGGCCTTGATGGGCCTCCCGGAGGTAAGCACTGCCATATGGCCCGTTGATTGCCACCGTATCGCCTGCTGCCAAGCGGCCGGTGAGAACTGAGCTCGCCGCCCCGCCCGGCAGCGCCCGGATGTGGAACTCGATTTCCTCGCTGTCCGGCTGGCTCGCCGGCGAGAATGTTCGCAGGGGTGCTCCGGAGAATCCGAGGTCGAAGTACTGCCCCGGCAGAAACTGGAAGCTACCCACCAAGGACCGAAGGACGAGGCGGTAAATTGATGGAGCGACCTCATGCTTTGCCACGACGGCCGCCCGCCCATGGCGCACGTCCGGGCTCGCCCCGAGCCAGTTCTGCCAGGTGATGAGCAGGTCGGAACGAGGCATGGCGCGGCAGGCCAATACCAGGCCCTGGTTCCGTTCTTCCGCACTCAGGGCGAAGCGGGAATGGGGAAGCAGTTCCACCCGACCTTGGAGAACCCGGCTCTTGCAGGCTCCGCAACGACCCGCCTGGCAACTGTGGGGATAGGGAATGCCCGCGCCAAGCGCTGCGGCGAGCACGGTCTCATCATCCGACACCGGCAGCGTCCTGCCGGCGTCCAGAACCTCGACAGTCCGCTTCATTTCACGCGACCTGCCGTAGACCAAGTAGTGCCTCGAGTTGTAACCGCTGTGACGCGAAGGTGCCGTAGAGCACCAGGTCTCCAGCGATGGTGATCGGTGCAACCCGGACGCCGGTCCGGGCCTTGGCTTCGGCAACGACATCGGGATCAGTCAAGTCGCGCTCGGCGAAGGGGATGTCGTGCTCGTTCAGCCAGGCCTTCAGGGCCTTGCAGTCGGGGCAAGTTGGGGTGGAGTAGATGAGCAGGCTCGCGGGTGCAGTGGGAGATGCCATTTTGGGCTCCGAAGTTCACTGCTGGGGCAAATGCGCCCTCCAACACTGGCAGGGTCAAGAGGGCGGCGCGGATTTGTCGAGGGAACCCGAAACGGGGTTGACCCTCCCACAGTGGGAAGGAGCACACAGTTCAGACTGGAGCGAATGTTACGCCTGATCTGGAGACCGGAATGTCTGAACGAATGACCCGTAGAACCTTCCTCGGTGCTGCTGCAGCCGTCGGAGCCGCGACCTGCATCCCGGCGATGCCCGCGCTCGCAGTGCCTCCGTCGCGAAAGCTGATCGTAGGTCGTCGAACAATTGAAGTTTTGGGCAAGCCGGCGGAGGTCTACGGCGTCACTAATGGAAGCGGTCGTAGCGGCCTTCTGCTCGAGCCCGGCGAGCGGTTCAATGTGGCGCTGGAAAACGCGCTAGGCGAGGAAACGACCGTCCATTGGCACGGGCTAACACCCACGCCCGAGCTCGATGGCATCGCAGAAACTGGCTACGTCTCGCCCCTGGCGGCGGGGGAGGTGCGAACCTTCGACTTTATCGCTCGGCCCGGGACGCACTGGATGCACTCGCATCACGAGCTGCAGGAACAATCGCTGCTCACCGCACCGCTGATTGTGCGTGAAGCGGACGGCGCAGATGTGCAAGAGGTCACCCTGCTGCTCAACGATTTCAGCTTCCGCGATCCCGCCGAGATTCTGGCAGAACTCACCGGACAGGCGGGCATGGATCATGGCGAGGGCGGGATGGCCGGCATGGATCACGGCAACACGGACAACACGGCGGCGATGGACCATTCCACCATGGGTGGCATGGACCTCAATGACGTCGAATACGACGCCTTCCTTGCCAACGACCGGACGCTCGGCGATCCCCAGGTCATCCGTACCGAGCGCAACGGCCGGGGCGGCTTCGCATCATCAACGGTGCGGCGTCGACCGCGTTCTGGATCGACCTCGACGGTCACCCGGCTACCGTCCTCGCCTTCGACGGCAATCCCGTCAAGCCGCTCACCGACAGCCGCTTCCCACTGGCCCAGGCCCAGCGTCTCGACCTTCTGCTCGACGTCCCGGCTGGATCGGTTGTTCCGCTATTCGCCCGCCGCGAGGGTGACGTCGCCCGAACGGGCATCATTCTCGCGGCTCCTGGCGCTGCTATTGAGAAGTACGCCGGAGCTACCGAACTGGCCGAGATAGCGGTCGACCTGTCTTTCGAGCAGCAGCTGGTCGCAACCGCTCCCCTGAGTTCGCGGCCGGTCGACCACAATCTGATGGTCATGCTCGGCGGAGCGATGACGCCGTATGCCTGGCCCCTGAATGAGAAGACCTGGCAGGAGCGGCAGAAGCTTGAGGTGAAGTCGGGCCAGCGTGTCGCGCTTGAGTTTATGAACCACTCGATGATGGCCCATCCAATGCACCTGCATGGCCATCATTTCCAGGTCACCCGGATCAATGGGACCGGCATCGCCGGGGCGATGCGAGACACCGTCCTTGTCCCGCCAAGCGGCAGCGTGACCGTGGAGTTCGATGCGGACAATCCCGGTCGCTGGCTCTACCACTGCCACAACCTCTACCACATGATGGCTGGCATGATGTCCAAACTGGTCTACATCTGACCAAAAGCAGGGGGCGCTGTCGGCGCCCCCTTTTCAGACCTGTCTGAGGTGATCAGCCGCGCAGCTGAGGCGTGTAGCCCGCCTCGTGAATAGCCTCGGCAAAGCTGGCAGCCGGCTTGGCGCTTTCGATCTTCACCGCAAGACTAGCCAGATCGATCTTGATGGCAGCAGCGCCGTCGACGCTCTTCACTGCCCTCTCGAGCGTCGCCACGCAGTGGCTGCAGGTCATGTCGCTCACTTCGAAATTGTACATGCTCGTCATCCTTCTTGGTTGGATGTGACTGAACGTAGGGCTTCCAACCGTAGGAGGGTCAAGGAGGTTAGAAACTTCGCCCGCGACTTGCTCGCATGAGCGATTGCCGGACGATCCCCCTTGACCCTCCAATCGTTGGAAGGATTATCTGAGCGAGCAGTCACAGAAGAGGACTGCTTCCATGTCTAAGAATTTCGAACGATCAGCGCCCCCGGTGGTGGCCGGCGCGGCATCTTCGGCCACCTCGTTTCAGGTCGAGGGCATGACCTGCGCCTCGTGCGTTGGGCGCGTCGAAAAGGCCATTCGTGCCGTGCCGGGTGTCGCGACGGCCAGTGTCAATCTCGCGACTGAGCGAGCTACCGTCGAATTCGCCGGAAAGCCGGATCCGCGCGGCGTGATCGCCGCCATCGCCAAGGCCGGCTACGCGACGCGCCAGGAAACGATCGAGCTGCAGATCGAGGGCATGACCTGCGCCTCGTGCGTGTCGCGCATCGAAAAGGCCCTGGGCACCGTTTCCGGAGTGGTTTCGGCGTCGGTGAATCTGGCAACCGAAAAGGCGGCTGTGGTCGCGGCGAGCGGCGCTGTCACACGTGCGGCGCTGGAAGAGGCCGTTCGCGCCACCGGCTACGAGGTGGTGAAGGAAACTTCAACACAGGTGAGCGACGACGGCGAGGAACGTCGGGAGCGCGAACTCCGGCACCTGCGCAACGCGCTCGGGCTGGCGGCGGTCCTGACTATTCCACTTTTCGTCATGGAGATGGGTTCGCACTACGTTCCGGCCATCCACGACTGGATCATGCACAACATCGGCATGACCAATAATCTCTACATCCAGTTCGCGCTGGCGAGCGTCGTGCTGTTTGGTCCTGGGCTGCGCTTCTTCAAGAAGGGTATCCCGAACCTGCTCCGGCTCGCCCCCGACATGAATTCACTCGTGGTGCTGGGCACCAGTGCCGCTTGGGGATACTCGGTCGTATCGACGTTCTTTTCGTCGGTGCTGCCAAGCGGCACAGCCTATGTGTACTACGAGGCCGCGGCAGTGATCGTTACCCTGATCCTGCTCGGCCGCTATCTCGAGTCGCGGGCGAAGGGCCGTACCAGTCAGGCCATCAAGCGTCTGATCGGGCTGCAGCCGAAAACGGCTCGCGTCGTTCGTAACGGTGCCGTAGTCGAGTTGCCTCTCGAGCAAGTGGTCGTGGGCGATGTCGTCGAGATTCGGCCCGGCGACCGCGTCCCGGTCGATGGCATGGTGACGTCCGGCGAGTCGCACATCGACGAGTCGATGATCTCGGGCGAGCCGCTTCCGGTTCGCAAGCGAGCCGGCGACGAGGTGGTGGGCGGCACCATCAACCGCACCGGAGCATTTACCTTCGCCGCGACCAAGGTTGGAGCCGACACGGTGCTCGCTCAGATCATCCGCATGGTCGAGGCCGCACAGGGCAGCAAGCTGCCGATCCAGGCGCTTGTCGACAAGGTAACCGCGTGGTTCGTGCCGGCGGTGATCGGTGTGGCCGTCCTGACGTTTGCCGCCTGGGTCGTCTTCGGGCCCTCACCGGCGCTGACCTTCGCTCTCGTCAATGCGGTGGCGGTACTGATCATCGCCTGCCCGTGCGCCATGGGGCTCGCCACGCCTACTTCGATCATGGTGGGCACCGGTCGGGCAGCCGAACTTGGCGTGCTGTTCCGCAAGGGCGATGCGCTGCAGTCGCTTCGCGCTGCTAAGGTCGTGGCGCTCGACAAGACGGGAACCTTGACCCAGGGCCGCCCTGCCCTCACGGACTTCCTAGTGAGCGAAGGGTTCGACCGGGACGAAGTGCTCGAGCTGGTCGCCAGCGTCGAAACCAAGTCGGAGCACCCGATCGCCCAGGCAATCGTTGCAGCAGTTCCGATCGAGCGGCTCAAGCCGGTGACCTCGTTCGAGGCAGAACCCGGCTTCGGCGTGGCCGGCGCGGTGGGCGATCGTTCGGTGCTCATCGGCGCCGACCGTGCGATGGCACGCGCCGGCATCGACGTCTCCGAATTCGCGGAGATCGCCGCAGGCCTGGGTGATGAGGGTAAGTCACCCCTTTATGCCGCGATCGACGGTCGCCTTGCTGCAATCATCGCCGTATCGGATCCGATCAAGGACACCTCCGCCGAAGCCATCGCGGCCCTGCATGCGCTCGGCCTCAAGGTGGCAATGATCACCGGCGACAACCGGCGCACGGCCAACGCGGTGGCAGCACGCCTGGGGATCGACGAGGTGGTGGCGGAGGTGCTTCCTGACGGCAAGGTGGCTGCGATCCAGTCGCTGCGTGCATCGGGGCGGCAGGTCGCCTTTGTCGGCGACGGCATCAACGATGCACCTGCGCTGGCGGAAGCCGACGTGGGCATCGCCGTCGGCACCGGCACCGATATCGCCATCGAAAGTGCCGATGTGGTGTTGATGTCTGGCGACCTGCGTGGCGTGGTCAACGCCATTGCACTGTCGAAGGCCACGATCCGCAATATCCGCCAGAACCTGTTCTGGGCCTTCGCCTACAACGTTACGCTGATCCCGGTTGCGGCCGGGCTGCTCTATCCAATCAACGGGACGCTGCTGTCTCCTGTCATTGCTGCCGGTGCCATGGCGCTGTCGAGTGTCTTCGTGCTCGGCAACGCGCTGCGGTTGCGTGGCTTTCCGGCACCGTTGAGCGCAACCTCTGGGGCCGGCGGCACGCCGACCCCATCTGTTAGTCACCTCGAACTTGCACGGAGCACATCATGAACATCGGAGAGGCATCCAAGGCCAGCGGCGTCTCGGTCAAGATGATCCGCTATTATGAATCCATCGGGCTCATCAAGCCGCCGCTCAGAACCGAGTCGGGCTATCGCGTCTATTCCGACAATGACGTCCACACGCTGCGATTCATCAGCCAGGCTCGAGACCTAGGTTTCTCGGTCGAGCAGATGGAGGACCTGTTGGCGCTTTGGCGCGACCGCAGTCGCGCCAGCGCCGACGTCAAGACGATAGCCCTTCAGCACATCGAGGCCCTTCAGGAAAAGGCGCGGGCCCTGCAGGCGATGAGCGACACGCTGCAGCACCTGGCTGACCATTGCCAGGGTGACGATCGCCCGGAATGCCCGATCATCGAGGGGTTTGCCGCTGCTGCGGCTCCGGAAGCGAAGAAGCGTCAACCGCGCTTTGGCGTTACGGGCATAAGCCCTCGCGCACACAGTCACTGACAGCATTTCAGGCAGCTCTTTCAACGCCCGGCGGCCCGCTCCGCCGGGCGTTTCCTTTTCGGCCATTTTTGTCGATCCGGGTCTTGACCCTCCAAGAGTTGGAGACCTTACGACCCCGACAGTCGCGCAAATGGAGCGCGATCAACTTCATTTTCCGCTGAGCGGAAAGCGACAACAGGAACTGGAAATATGGAAACGCAAAGACCCGACCCCAGGCGGTGGTTGGCGCTCGCCCTTTTGTGCGCGGCCCAATTCATCGTCATCCTCGATACCTCGATCATCGGCGTGGCCCTGCCCGCCATCCAGACTGACCTCGGGTTCACGCCTGGCGGCCTCAGCTGGATCTTCAACGCCTATGTCATCGCCTTCGGCGGGTTGCTGCTGCTCGGCGGCAAGTTGGGTGACGTGTTCGGCGCCCGCCGCATGTTCATGCTCGGCTTCGCCATCCTGACCGGCGCTTCATTGCTCGCCGGACTCGCCACCGGCCAGGAAGTGCTGCTGGCCGGACGGGCGCTGCAGGGCGTAGGCGCGGCGCTCATTGCGCCAACGGCGCTGGCCATCATCATGCGGCTCTTCAGCCACAATGGCGCAGAGCTGGGCAAGGCCTTCGGCTTCTGGGGCGCGGCGGCCGCCGCGGGCGGTACCGCCGGCGTATTCCTCGGTGGCGTGATCACCGAGTGGCTCAGCTGGCAGTGGACCTTCCTGATCAATGTGCCGCTGGGTGCGCTTGTCTTCCTCCTAGCGCCGACGGTGATCCGCTATACGGCGCCGAGCGTGGGACGCATCGACTGGATCGGCGCGGGGACGATTACGGCGGCCCTGGTGACAGCCGTGTACGCGATTGTGACCACGGAACCGGGCCAGTGGGCGTCTGTCCAAACCCTGCTGCTGCTCGGTCTGGCGGCCCTGTTCCTCGTGGTCTTCCTTGTGATCCAAGCCGTTCGGCAGGAGCCGCTATTGCCGCTCAGGATCTTCAGGGCGCCGAACCTTGCGCTCGGTAACCTCCTCATGGCGCTGCTCGGTTCGGCGTGGATTCCGCTATGGTTCTACCTCAACCTGTACCTCCAGCAGACCCTGAACCTGTCGGCTCTGGCCAGCGGCCTCGCCCTCTTGCCCATGACCCTGGCCATCATGGTCGTCATGGTTGGCCTCTCTGGCAAGCTGATCGGTCGCTTTGGGATCAAGGCCAATGTGGTGGTCGGCCTCCTTGCCATGGGCGGCGCCCTGCTCCTGTTCACGCAGCTTCCGCCGAACGGCGACTACTTCGCCAACGTGCTGCCGGCCTCGTTGCTGGCTGCTCTCGGCATGGCGCTCGCCTACATCCCGGTGACCATGGCCGCGATGTCCGGCGCTCGCCCCGAGGAGACCGGGCTCGCCTCAGGTCTTGTCAATACGACCTACCAGGTCGGCTCGGCCGTCGGTCTCGCCGCTATGGTCGCGCTCGCCGCGGCCGCCGGGACGGAAGGCTCGAGCGAGGCACTGCTGAGCGGCTTTCACGCCGCCTTCGCCGGCGCCGCGTGGGTGGCCTTTGCTGCTGCCGTTCTTGCGCTGCTGTTCCTGCGTGGCACTCCCGCCGCGAGGGAAGTTCCAGTCGGCTGACAAGAATGGGGGCCGCCCGTGGGCGGCCCCCAGCACGAGGTGAACAAATGACCTCGAACTCAACGGAGGATCCTTCCCGACGCCGCTCGGACATGATTGTCGGAGGCGGCGAACAGAGGGCAGCCATCAGCTCGCCGGGCAACGCCGGGAGGCAATCTTAGCTTCTGGGGGCGAAGAGGATGATGGCCGCAGCGACGAAGGCGAGCCCGCCACCTGCAAAGTCCCACATGTCCGGACGGCGTCCCTCGACCAGCCAGAGCCAGACGAGCGACGCCAGGATGTAGATGCCACCATAGGCGGCGTAGGCCCTGCCGGCATAGTCAGTCGGTGCCAGGGTGAGAAGCCAAGCGAAGGCAACCAGAGAAACCACCCCGGGTGCCAGCCATAAGATCGAATGCCCACTTCTGAGCCATGCCCAAAACGCGAAGCAACCGGCGATTTCCGCCAGGGCGGCGCCTGCATAGATCAGAAGGTTGAAAGGTAGACGGGCATCTTGTAGTCCGATTGTGTCAGTTCTCCTGACTTTTATCACGCTGGCGCGGCCATCCCCAAACACCGACGACAGTGGCCAGGATAACGGCGAGGATACCGACCGGAGCAGCCGCCGCTCCGACACCGACGGCGGCAACAATCGGGACGGTGCAACATGCGGCGCAGGCGGCGGCCACGCCCGCGGTGGCGATGATCCCTTTCTTGGCCGTCGGTTTCATGCTGCTTCTCGGGCGAGCTCGGGTGCGAAATGAGCGAAGAGTTCGTCGGCCGCCGATTCAGTGTTCTGAGTTGCCGTGATGGTGAGGCGAACGCCGTTGGCGTCCGGCCGAACGTCAAAGTCTAGGAGGTCTGGGGACTGTTGGTCGGTCAAGTAGCGCCCCTCATGGGTCCGCGCGACGCGGCGAGAGACTCGCTGCAGGATCAACGTCCGCCCCTTGTTGACCGGCGCCTCCCCTGCTATTGCGAATGAATTGCAACTGCCGGTGCCTCATGGACGATACACCCGAACAAGGAATAATGGGCTGGCGCGGTCTTCGCGGCGATCCGTCGCTGGCCGACGTTCATCGTAGCGTCTCGGTGGGGGGCTCGTTTTTCCGCCGAGCGGCAGCCTTTGCAGGTCCCGGCTATCTTGTTGCGGTTGGCTACATGGATCCGGGCAACTGGGCGACCTCGATCGCCGGTGGCTCGCGATTTGGCTATACGCTGCTTGTTGTCGCCCTGGTGTCGAACGTCATGGCGATTATCCTCCAATCGCTTTGCGCTCGTCTGGCAATTGCGTCGGGCCGTGACCTGGCACAGGCTTGTCGCGACGCGTTTCCCAAGCCCGTCGGCTGGGTGCTGTGGCTGCTTGCTGAAATAGCGATCATCGCCACCGACATCGCCGAAGTGATCGGCACAGCCATCGGCCTCAACCTGCTTTTTGGCATCCCGCTCGAAATCGGCGTGATCATCACTGCGCTGGACGTATTCCTCATTCTGTACCTGCAGAGGCTCGGATTCCGCTGGATCGAGGCGTTGGTCGTTGCACTGCTTGCGGTGATCGCGGCCTGCTTTTTCGTCCAGATCCTGTTGGCCGACCCGAACTGGGGCGACGTCATCCGCGGGTTCGCGCCGACAACACAAATCCTGACTAACCCCGACATGCTGTACCTGTCGTTGGGCATTCTCGGCGCCACGGTCATGCCTCACAACCTGTACCTGCACTCAGGTATCGTGCAGACCCGGGCCTACGGCGAAACCCTTGCCGAGAAGCGTGAAGCGTTGAAGTTCGCGACGATCGATTCCACCTTGGCCCTGATGTTCGCGCTGCTCGTGAACGCGTCGATCCTCATCCTTGCGGCAGCAACCTTCTATGCTGCCGGCCGGACTGAGATAGCTGAGCTGGGCGAAGCTCACAGCCTGCTGTCGCCGATGCTAGGCTCTGCCATAGCCCCCACCCTTTTCGGGATCGCGCTGCTCTGCTGTGGCGTCAACTCGACGGTGACGGCGACCCTTGCCGGACAGATCGTCATGGAAGGCTTCCTACGCATAAGGTTGGCGCCTTGGCTGCGCCGGCTCATTACTCGAGGCTTGGCAATCATCCCAGCGGCAGGTGTAACCATCTGGTTCGGGCAGTCGGGCACAGCACAGCTGTTGATCCTCACGCAAGTTGTCCTGAGCCTTCAACTCTCGTTTGCGGTGTTCCCGCTGGTGATGTTTACCGCCGACAAGCAGAAAATGGGCAAGCTGGTCGCGCCGATGTGGCTCACCGTACTAGCGGGGATTGTCGCCGTGGCGATTGCGGCGCTGAATGTGAAGCTGCTGTACGATTTCGTCACCTGAGGACGAACTGTCAGGTCTCGAACTGCCGTGCAACTGAAAGGAGTGTCAAGACTCCCTCTCGCTGCATAGTCGCGCGGGCTGTCAGGGCAGGCGCAGCATGAAGGCGACATGGCCCAGGTCGACGCGGGTGCACTTATCCGGCGCCGTGATCGCTCGCTGTTGGCCTGCCTTACGCCAGGCCACCGATGAGAACGAGCGTGGGTAGCGCGATGTGCCGTTCCCCCGCATCTTCGCACCGCCCGCCAGTCCAACGATGCTCAATTGCAAATCATTCCGACTTGCAGGTACGCTGGTTGTGCTGTAGCACTAGATGCGAATTATTCGCAACTAGGTGGAGCATATGCAGGAGACCTCAACTCCCTCTGACACGCTAACCCGGCGCGGGCTGCTTCTCGGGGGACTGGCTGCCGCAGGCGGGGTTGCCGCGTTGGCGGGAGCCGCAAGTGCGCAAAGCCAGCACCAAGGCCATTCTCCAGCTGCCGCTCAACCGGCTATGGCAACAGATCCCTATGCTGCACCACCAGCTCATGCTGGGGCGCATGGCGCGATGATGACGGTCGGCGAGGTCGATTATGCACGGAACGGCTTCGATCCATCCGCGATGCTTACCGATTGGGAAACCGGAACTCTGTCGACGGCTTCAGATGGACGACCGCTACGCATCTTCGAAGTCGAGGCCGTCGATAAGGAAATTGAGATCGCTCCGGGTGTGATGTTTCCCGCTTGGACCTACAACGGTCGCGTCCCCGGTCCGGCTTTCCGCGCCAAAGAGGGCGAGCGGCTGCGCTTCGTGTTCAAGAACTTCGGCTCGCACCCGCACTCGATGCATTTCCATGGCATTCACTCGGCCCGTATGGATGGCGTGCCCGGTGCGGGCCTCATCAATCCAGGTGAGGAATTCGTCTACGAGTTCGACGCCAAGCCGTTCGGCTGTCACCTCTATCACTGCCATGCACTGCCGCTGAAACGGCACATGCACAAGGGCATGTACGGCGCCTTCGTCATCGACCCCGATCCGGCGCTGCATCCAGAGTTCGAAGCACAGGCGAGATCACGGCTGCTCGGCACGCCGGAGAATGCCCAGTGGCAGGAGCTGGTGATGGTGATGAACGCCTTCGACACCAACTTCGACAACGAGAACGAGTTCTACGCCGTCAACTCGATCGCCCATGCTTACGGCAACCAGCCGATCCGCATCGAAAAGAGCCGGCCGGTGCGCATCTACCTCATCAATGTCACCGAATTCGATCCGATCAACTCGCTGCACCTGCACGCCAATTTCTTCGATTACTACGACACCGGCACGCAGCTCACCCCGACGCTGCGAACCGTCGATCTCATCACCCAGTGCCAGGCCCAGCGCGGCATCCTCGAGTTCAGCTACAAGGACCATGAGCCCGGCATGTACATGTTCCACGCCCACCAGTCCGAGTTCACCGAGCTTGGCTGGATGGGCATGTTCGACGTCGTGGAGGCCTGAAATGACCGATACTGCATCGACCCTTCCGCCCCCGCTCGAAGCCAACAAATGGCGGCGCCTCGCCTGGCTGCTGCTGCCCTTGGCGCTTCTCGTCGCTGCACTCGCCTGGATCGCCGCCACCGACCCGCTGCGCAGCTTCAACAACGGCGCTCCGCCGGTCGAAGCGCTGACCTATGAGCGCACCATCCTTGACGATGGCGGCATCAGGGTGCTGGTCCGCGCCGGCGGCTCCCAACCGATGTCGATCGCTCAGGTGCAGGTTGATGATGCCTACTGGAACTTCACCCAGGACCCGCCAGGCGAGCTCGCCCGCGGTGCTACCGCCTGGATCTCGCTTCCCTATCCCTGGGTGTTGGGCGAGGCGCACCGCGTCAACATACTCACCAGCACCGGCACGACCTTCGAGCATGAGATCGCGGTCGCCGTCCCAACGCCAAAACCGAACGCCACAGCGCTGACGGCGCAGGCGCTGATCGGTGCAATAGTTGGCATCCTGCCGGTCGCCATCGGGCTGATGTTTTACCCTGCCCTGCGCGGTGTCAGCCGCTCCGGCATGAACTTCCTCCTGGCGCTGACCGTCGGTCTCCTTGCCTTCCTGCTTATTGACATGAGCGAGGATGCCCTTGAGCTTGCGGCTGAATCCGCCGCCTTGTTCCAAGGCCCGGCCATGGTGATCCTCGCCGCACTCGCGAGCTTCCTGCTGCTGATGGCCGTTGGTCGCTGGCGCGGCACCCCCAAGGGCCTGGCGCTTTCCTTCTTCATCGCGCTCGGCATCGGCCTTCACAACATGGGTGAAGGGCTTGCCATCGGGGCAGCGTTCGCTGCGGGCTCAGCTGGGCTCGGGACGTTCCTGGTCATCGGCTTTGCCATCCACAACATTACCGAAGGCATCGGCATCGCCGCGCCCATCCTCAAACAGCGGCCGCCGCTCTGGGCCTTCGCCGCACTGACGCTGCTTGCCGGCGGGCCGGCCGTTATCGGGATGTGGCTGGGCAGCCTCGCCGTCGAACCCCAATGGACCGCTCTTGCCCTTGCCGTCGGCGCCGGTGCGATTCTGCAGGTCATCGTCGAGGTCAGCTCTTACCTCATCCGAAGCAACGAGGGTGCCAAGTCGACCTGGCTTACGCAGTCTGCATTGGGCGGGCTGCTGAGCGGCCTCGCCTTCATGTACGCCACTGCAGCGATCATCAAGATCTGAAGGGGAGGATCGGGATGGAGAGCAGACTATCGCTCGATGCTCTCGCCGACGCGTTGAAGGCGCGAGGCATCAAGGTGACGGCGCAGCGCAAGGCAATCTGCCGAGCGCTCGCGCAAGCCGAGAACCACCCCACTGCAGTCGAGCTCCGCGCTGCAATAGCAGACCGCCACCCGCACATCTCACTGGCGACGGTCTACCGCACCATGCGGATGCTCTGCGAAGCGGGCATCGTCGAGGAGCACGACTTCGGCGTTGGCTGCGGTCATTACGAGTTAGGTGGTGGTCCGCACCATGATCACCTTATCGACGCCGAAAGCGGGAGGATCGTGGAGTTTTGCGACCCTGAGATCGAGAGATTGCAGCAAGCGATCGCAGAAAGGCTTGGCTACAGGCTGACCGGCCACAGACTTGAGCTCTACGGAGTTCGCGCCAAGTCCGACGCCTAGCGATCTCTATCCCGAGGTGGTGCGACAAAGCCGCCGAGGTAACAAGATTACGTCTTGCACCTCTAGCGGCTAGAGGTTGTATCGGTTTGCTCCTGTAATGAAGGAGCCGGCAATGGCAGATTCCAACATCGACACCCGCTTTCGTGTGGAGGGGATGGACTGCGCCGCCTGCGCCACCAAAGTGGAGGCGGCCACCCGTCGTGTAACGGGCGTCGAGAACGTCTCGGTGTCGGTCACCGCCGGGACCATGACGGTTCGACATTCAGCGAGCACTGATCTGGCGCAGATCGCCAAGAAGGTTAGCGACGTTGGATACTCCGCCTCCGTCCTCGCTGGTCGACAGCCAGCCAAGCCGGCCGCTGCTGAAACTGGTCATGACCACGATCATGATCATGATCACGGCGGCGACGATGGTCACGACCGCGACCATGACGACGGTAAGTCCAAAGACAAGCTGGCGGGCTTGCACGGCCACGATCACAGCCTCGAGGAAGGCCCTTGGTGGGCAACCCGCAAAGCCCGCCTCACGATCGCGTGCGGCGCCGCCGTAGCGGCGGCCTTCGTCCTTTCCTGGATGCTCCCGGCCCATAGCTTCTGGATCTTCACCATTGCCATGCTGGTGGGCCTGATCCCCATCGCGCGTCGGGCATTCATGGGCGCCATCAACGGAGCGCCGTTCAGCATCGAAACCCTCATGACGGTAGCCGCAGTTGGCGCCGTTATCATCGGTGCCAGTGAGGAAGCCACCGTTGTCGTCATCCTGTTCCTAGTTGGCGAACTGTTGGAAGGCATCGCTACCGGTCGCGCCCGCGCGAGCATCAAGGCTTTGGCGACGCTGGTGCCGAAGACTGCGTTGCTCGAAACTAACGAAGCCACGACAGAAGTCCCCGCCGAGGGGCTGATGGTGGACAGCATCATCCTCGTCCGACCTGGCGACAGGATCGCGGCCGACGGCATCATCGAGTCGGGGGAAAGCTCCATCGACGAAGCGCCCGTAACAGGAGAGTCGGTCCCCAAGCGCAAGGTAGAGGGCGACGATGTTTTCGCGGGGACGATCAATCAGGAAAGCACGCTGAGAGTCCGCGTCACCGCAGCGGCGGCCGACAACACGATTTCTCGCATCATCAAACTGGTTGAGGAGGCGCAGGAGTCGAAGGCGCCGACTGAACGCTTCATCGAGAAATTCTCACGCTATTACACTCCCGGGGTGATGATCGTTGCGGCTCTCATCGCCGTGCTGCCCCCGCTGGTCGCGGGTGCTGATTGGAGTGAGTGGATCTACAAGGGCCTGGCGATCCTGTTGATCGGCTGTCCTTGCGCCCTGGTCATTTCGACCCCGGCCGCTATCGCCGCGGCGCTCTCCGCAGGTGCCCGCCGCGGCCTTCTCATGAAGGGCGGCGCGGTGCTGGAGGGGCTCGGCAAGGTCAATCAAGTTGCCCTCGACAAGACCGGCACCCTGACCGAAGGCAAGCCGAAGGTCACCGATATCCTGGGGGTCGGTAAGACCGAGGATGAGGTGTTGCGCCTCGGTGCTGCGCTTGAGGTCGGCGCGAGCCATCCGCTGGCTACTGCGATTCTTGACAAAGCCGACGAGCGCAACCTTCCCGTGATCGGGGCCAAGGGCGGTGGTGCCGTCAGCGGCAAGGGCGTTACGGGCAAGGTCGGAAGCGATGAGCTTTTCCTCGGCTCGCCCATCGCCGCCGATGAACGGGCCGGCCTGTCGGATGAACTCAAGGCGCGCATCACGACGTTGAACGACGAGGGAAAGACCGTTTCTGTCCTTCTCGTGAACAAAGAGGTTGCGGGCGCCATCGCTATGCGAGACGAGCCCCGGGCGGATGCAAAGGCGGGGATCGAAGCGTTGAAGCGAATCGGCGTTGGTGTCGTGATGCTGACAGGCGACAACAAGCGGACAGCTGCCGCGATTGCCAGCCAGCTAGGACTGGAGCTGCGGGCCGAATTGCTGCCCGAGGACAAGCAGCGGATCGTCGGCGAACTCAAGTCCAGCGGCAAAGTCGTTGCCAAGGTCGGCGACGGCATCAACGACGCCCCGGCACTCGCGGCTGCCGACATCGGCATCGCGATGGGCGGTGGCACCGACGTTGCGCTGGAGACAGCTGACGCTGCTGTGTTGCATGGACGCGTGCTCGACATCGCCAACATGATCGTGCTGTCCCGTGCAACGACCAGCAACATCATGCAGAACATCACGATCTCCCTGGGGCTAAAGGCCTTCTTCCTCGTGACCACTGTCCTGGGCGTTACCGGTCTATGGCCCGCCATCCTCGCAGATACCGGCGCAACGGTGCTCGTCACTGCTAACGCCATGCGGCTGTTGGCCTGGAAGGGCCTTACGCGATGATGGAGATGCGACAAGCGTATCTCTGGTTCTTCGTGCCCGGCCTGATCTTCGTTGATCTGGTCACCAAGCTTTGGGCACGCGCGACACTCGTTCCACCTGTTCTCGATCTAGACCTCGGACCCTTTTTGGGACTGCAGCTAGCTGAGAATCCCGGTGCAACCTTCGGTCTCCTGTCTTTTGGAGACGGCCCGGGGTGGATCATCCCCATGCTTGTCACCATGGGCCTCGCAACCGGTGTTGGCGTGTGGCTGGTTCGAGCGAAGAGTGACTGGCGCCGCGTTTTCGTTGGTCTCATCTTTGGCGGAGCGTGGGGGAACATCGCTGATCGAATGATCAACGGTGGTGTCACGGATTTCCTCGTTTACCGTTGGTGGGGTGAGCCTCTGTTCATCGGCAATATCGCAGACATATGGATCACGGTCGGGGCCATAGGCGCGTTCGGCGGCATGCTGATTTCTGGCCCCGGCAATCGGCAGACCCTTCAGGTCGCCAAGGGAGACTGAAGATGATGAGACAAGTGCTTGTCCTGGGCTTCCTGCTCAGCCTGATCGTTCCTGCGTCCGCGCATGGGTTCAGCGCGGGCAACATCGAGATCGTTCACCCCTTTTTCCGCGAAACGCCGCCTGGCGCCAAGACAGGCGCCGGCTACGTCATCGTTCGCAACACGGGCTCGGAGCCGGACAAGCTAATCGGAATCGAGACCGAGGCAGCGGCGAAGGTCACTTTCCATCGGACGGTAACGGAAAATGGAATGGCAAAGATGCTGCCAATCGAGGGCGGCCTAGAGATCCCGACTGGCGGGGAATATCGCCTGGGACTCGATGGTTCCCACGCCATGCTGGAGGGGCTCACGGCACCCATCGACCTCGGCTTCCTCCTTGATGGCACGTTGATCTTCGAGAAGGCCGGTCGGGTGGACATCACCTTCGAGGTGGAGCCGGTCGGCGCCACGCAGGATGATGCGATGCAAGGGCATGAGAATGGCCACTAAGGGGCCTCTGGGGTTGCGCATTTTCCAGGCCACGCTATGGGGTCTGGTACTTGTTGCAGCTACCTACATGATCGGCTGGCGCTTCCTTGTGCCAGCCGATCATGTGACCAGCACACCTGTCGCTGTCTCAGGCGCGCCAACGTCACTTGGCCCCGGCGTCGCGATGAACACGCCGTTCCAGTTGATCAACGAGGACGGCCAGGCTGTTACTGAGGTGGACTTCGCGGGCAAGCCCGGTGCCTGGTTCTATGGCTTCACCAATTGCCCGGACGTTTGCCCCACTGCGCTGGCGGAAATTGCTGCCCTACTCGGCAAGCTTGGTCCCGATGCGGAGAAGTTGAATGCGGTCTTCGTCACCGTCGACCCTGAGCGCGACACACTCGGCATCATCAAGGGGTACGTCGACTACTTTGATCCACGGATAATCGGCCTGACCGGCACGCTGGCAAACGTAGAAGCAATGACAAAGGCTCGCTTCGTCCAATTCGAGAAGGTTCCTCGGGAAGACGGGGCATATGCAATGCAGCACCCGGCTTCAATCTACCTCGTCGACGCCAACGGTGAGTTCGCTGGTACGCTCGACGCCGAGGAGCCGATGGACACCAAGCTAAGTAAGCTCAAGAAACTCGTGGGGGCCTAGAGATGGCTGCGGGACATAGCCATGCACCGGCCACGCCCGCGTCGGGCAGTGCGGGTGCCAAGCACCGGAAGAGCCTGATATGGGCACTTGTCCTCACCTCGACCTATCTGGTTGCGGAGGTCATCGGCACTCTGGTGTCCGGCAGCCTCGCGCTTCTTGCCGACGCCGCGCACATGTTGACCGACGTTGGCGGGTTGGCGCTAGCGCTGTTTGCGATCTGGTTCGCCTCGCGACCGGCCTCGCCGACCAAGACCTATGGATATCTGAGGGCGGAGGTGCTGGCAGCGCTAGCCAATGCGCTCGTGCTCCTGCTGCTCACGATCTACATCCTCTACGAGGCCTATCAGCGGTTCTTCGCGCCGCCGGAGGTGCTGTCCGGCCCGATGCTCGTCGTCGCGGTGGTCGGGTTGATCGTGAACCTGATCAGCATGCGCTTGCTGGCGGCCGGTTCCGAGGAAAGCCTCAACCTGAAGGGCGCCTATTTCGAAGTCCTGGCCGATATGCTGGGATCGATCGGCGTCATCATCTCAGCGTTGATTATCATGTTCACTGGCTGGACGCTGGCCGACCCCATCATCGGCGCCGCGATCGGCCTGTTCATCGTGCCCAGGACTTGGTCGCTGCTTCGGCAGTCGGTCAACATCCTGCTGGAGGGCACGCCTACGGGCCTCGACCTGCCGCGCCTCGAGCAGGTGCTGCGCGACGTGCCCGGTGTCACTGACGTACATGATCTTCACGTCTGGACCATCACCTCTGGGGTCGATGCGATGAGCGGGCATCTGGTCATTTCCGATGGCACGGACGAGCAGGCGGTCCTGCAGGCAGCGCGAGCCAGTCTGCACGAGGACTTTGGCATCGACCACACCACCATTCAGATCGAAACGCCGGCGACTCAAGCCGCCGAAATCAAAACGCAAGTATGAGGGAACCAATGACGGCTACTGCAGTCGGCAGACCTGACAGGATCGACATGAAGGATGGCGCGACGCTCGCCCTCCTCGCCGCGTGGGTGCTGGCGCTCTTTGCGTCGTTTGCAGTGCTGTTCATCGGCGAGGTCATGGGCCAGCAGCCCTGCGTCCTCTGCTGGTACCAGCGCATCGCCATGTTCCCGCTGGCTCTCGTCTTGGGTATCGCTGCCTGGAGCGGTGACCTGAGTGCCTGGCGCTACGGTATGCCGATCGCCGTCGCCGGGTTGCTGGTCGCGGCGTTCCACAGCTTGCTGTTTTACGGGATCGTCCCAGAGAGCATCGAGCCATGCGGCGCCGGACCTTCATGCACTGATGCGCAGATGACGATCTTCGGCCTGCCTCTCCCTATCCTGTCTTTCGCAGCCTTCGCAGGCATCGCAACGCTCCTCTACGAAGTCCGGAAGGGAGCAACGCGATGAACCGGCGACACTTCGTCCTTGGCGTTACCGCGGCGGCCATCATTGCGTACGGCGGGGGCGCCTTTGCCTTTAGAGAGGCCGTCGCATCCGCCGATCGTAAGGCGGCCGCCAAGCTTGGCGCCGCGCTCTTTCGCGACCATGCCCCCATTATCGGTCCAGCCGACGCCAAAGTGACTATCACCGAGTTCTTCGATCCCTCTTGTGAAGCCTGTCGGGCCTTCTACCCGATCGTCAAGCAGATCTTGGAGCTCCACCCGGGCAAGGTCAGGCTCGTGCTGCGCTATGCGCCGCTGCATCCGGGGTCAGACGAGGCCGTGGGCATCATCGAGGCTGCCCGGAGGCAGGGCAAGTTTCTCCCGGTCCTCGACGCGCTAATGGAAAAGCAGCCGGAATGGGCGAAGGACGGCGCCCCCAATCTTGCGAGAGCTTGGGAGATCGCCGGCGAGGCTGGCCTCGAACTGACCCAGGCCCGGGCTGATGCTGCTCTGCCGACGGTCTCGGCGATCCTCGAACAGGATACCAAGGATGTGGAGGCGGTGAACCTGCGTGGCACCCCGACCTTCTTCGTCAACGGCAAGCCGCTGACAGACTTCGGGCCACAGCAACTGTACGAGCTTGTCACGAGCGAGGTACAGGCAGCAGGCGGATGAAGGTCGTCGATGTCCTAGTGATCGGCGGGGGGCAGGCCGGACTGGCGACGTCGTACTGGCTGAAGCGCCTGGGGCTGTCTGTCCAGGTAGTCGATGCCGCCGAGCGCATCGGGGACAGCTGGAGGAAGCGTTACGCTTCCCTCACGCTATTCACGCCACGCGAATTCAGCAGTCTGCCCGGCCTCGCCCTGTTGGGAGATACTGCCGGCTATGCGACAGGTCGCGAGTTTGGCGACTATCTTGAACGATATGCAGAGAAGTTCGCTTTGCCGGTCCGCTCCAACCAACGTGTTACTCGGTTGGCGCGATCGGAGAGTGGGTTCGTGGCCGAACTGCATACTGGCGAGCGCATCACTGCACCCACCGTTGTCGTGGCAAGTGGAGGCTTTCAGTCTCCGCTCGTACCATCAATTGCCGCAGACCTTTCCGAGGTCGTACAACAATTGTCGGCAGCGACCTACACCGTACCGGCTGACGTGTCTGGCCAGCGCGTCATAGTAGTAGGCGACGGGGCCACAGGACGTGACATCGCCGCCGATCTCGCCGGCAGCCGCAAGGTTTGGTTGGCATGCGGCCGACCACGCCGCTTGCTACCGGAGAAAGTCCTCGGCATCGGCACCTGGAGATGGCTCAGAGCGCTCGGCCTGCTGCAGGCCGACACCGACTCGCCAGTTGGCAGGTTCATGCGAAAAGCAGACCCGTGTCCTCACCGGCAGCGCGACCAGATCCATCTGGGCAAACTAGGTGTGGAACTGAGGCCACGAGTGGTCGCCGCTCAGGGGACGGAGGTGCGCTTTTCGGACGGCACGGCACTTGGGGCGCAAACTGTCATCTGGGCGCTTGGCTATCGCGACGACAGCGCATGGCTCGACATTGCTGGTGCGCTGGACGCCGACGGGAGCTTTCGGCACTACCGAGGACGCTCGCCCATACCGGGTCTCTATTTCGTCGGCCGCCCCTGGCAGCGCAACAGAGCGTCTGCCCTTATAACAGGAGTCGGAGCCGACGCCCGGCTGATTGCCGCCGAGGTTTCCGGGTCTTTCGGCCACGATACGCGGACGGCTCTCGAACGTGCCCTCAAGATTAGGTAAGAGCAGTGGGATGGGCGCGATCTTGCGATCGCACCCATTGTCTTGTGATTAGAAGTCGAAGATGTCGCCCAGCAGTCCGCGTTTGCGATTCCTGCCATCTCGACCATGGCCATCACCATGTCGATCGCCATCGTGACCTCTGCCCCGGCTGTCATCGGCCTTCGAGTGTCCGCCGTAGCCTGAGCTGCTGTCCGAGGGGTTGTCACGCGGTGACGCCTGGGTTCCCATCGATCGTTCGATGATCTTGTCGAGTTCGCCTCGATCGAGCCAAACGCCACGGCAACTCGGGCAATAGTCGATCTCGACGCCCTGGCGGTCGGCCATAACGAGATCGGCACCGTCGATTGGACACTTCATGCTGCTACTCCTTCTTTGGAACTGTGAATGCTGCCCTGCGGCCGCGGCAGACAGAATGTCGACTAGCCAAAGCTCACCAGCCCCTGCGCATCGAAGCTGTAGACGTCATCCCGAAAGCTCACCGTGCCCTGCCGGTTGGCCCAGGCGGTGATGTAGGTTGTGTGGATCGGCACCTGCACCTTGAGCGCGACATTGTCCTGAGTGCCGCTGTCGAAGGCTGCCTGGACACCCGGCAGGTCCCACCCGCCATTGTCTCGCAGCAGCCAGCTGATGAGAGTCTCGACCTGCTCTACCCGGACGCAGCCGGAGGAATAGAACCGGGCGTTCTCGCTGAAGAGCGACTTCTGCGGCGTGTCATGCAGGTACACGTCGTGCTTGTTGTAGAAGTCGATCTTGCAGCGCCCCAGGGAGTTCTCAGGCCCGGGGTCCTGCCGGAAGGTGTATTGCACGGCCTCGTCCGTCGACCAGTCGATATCCGTCGGCTGCCGCTCGTTGCCGTTGCCATCGAGGATGCGGATACGGAACTTGGTCAGGTACTCGGGGTCGTCGTTCATGTACTTGATCAAATCGTTTCGGATGATGCTCTTGGGCACCGTCCAGTAGGGGTTGAACTTCACCTGATGAATCTTAGAGTTGAGGATCGGCGTTGCCCGGTCGACCTTGCCGACGACTGCTGTGTGACGCTGAACCACTTGAGCGCCTTCCACGGCTTCAATCGTCGCCGCCGGAATGTTGACGACGATGTACCTGTCGGACAGAGCTTTCGCCCAGTAGTCGATGCGCTGGGCATTGAGGCGCAACTGGTTGAGCCGATAATCGGTTGGGACGGAGAGAGCGTAGAACGTTGCCTCATCCACCGTGCCGTTGATCAACAGACCATGACGAGCCTGGAACAGGCGAACAGCGGCATCGAGACCCTCGTCGAACTCTTCGTTGACGCGCTTTTCCAATGGCATGTCGCCATTGATCATCAGCCGGCGCTTTAAAAGGGCGGCGGCGCGGCGTGAGGCGCCCAGCTTAAGCCCAAACGCTTCGCGCGCTGGAGGCTCCCAGTTGCCGTTGGCCTGAACGAATGCCTCGTAGTTCTGGATGGCCAGCTGCAGGTTGTACGAGGTGTCGTAGCTGAGGATCGGCTCGATTGTGTCGACCAGGCTTTTGGCGGTCGCGGTGTTGCCCTCGATATCAGCAGCGGGTTGCTTGCCCGCGGCCATCGAGGGGGCAGCCAGCAAGAAGGCTGACGACGAAGCCAATAGCTGGCGTCGAGATATCAGATTGCGAGTGCCGACCATGGAAGCCTCCTCTTGGTCAGGTCAAGGTGATGTGAACAGGCATGACTGGAGCAGTGACCGGCTTGCGGCCCATTGGGTCTATTGGTCAGATCAAGGCGGTGAAGATGAAGGCCGTGGCCATCAATGCGGCGATGATCGTGGCCTTTGCCGCTGCATCCTACGCAGCTACAATCCTGGTGCTGGACATCCACCTCTGCTGAGCCGGTCATTGGTCGGCCCCCATCAGCGCGTCGGCGATCTTTTTGTCGTGTCCATAAATATCGGCGAACGAACGAACATCACCGCCCTCCCGCACTCGGAGTGTGAAGTAGGTCAGGTACACCGGCACCTTCACGTCCATGTTGAACCAGCGTTCCCGTGGGCCAAACGCCGCAACTAGCGTGTCTCTGCCAAATTTGGGCTCGTTGGCGAGCAGCGCACCGGCGAAGTCGAAAGGGTTCTCCACCCGCACGCAGCCGTGGCTGTAAGCACGCACGTCACGCGAAAAGAGCGACTTTTCTGGTGTGTCGTGCAGATAGACGTCGTGCTTGTTGGGGAAGAGAAACTTCACCTGCCCAAGGGCGTTCTGCGCGCCTGGCTTCTGGCGGATGGAGAAAGGGAAGCTCCCGGGGGCAACGCTTGACCAGTCCACCGACCATGGATCGATGAGGTTGTCCGCATTGAGCAACTCGAACTCGCGGCGCGACAGGTATCCTGGATCCCGCCGAACCTGGGGCCCGATCTCGTTCCGCGCAATGGACACTGGCACGTTCCAGTAAGGGTTCACCACCACGTGTCTTATCTGGTCATAGAAAATAGGCGTTTGGTTGGTCGGAGTGCCGACGACCACGCGTGTCTCGTGAACGACCTCACCGTCGCGGCGCACCCACAAGCGAAACTCAGGGACGTTCACTTCAACGCGGTAGTCGCCCCGCTGACGCGGGAGCCAGCGCCACTTTTCCAGATTGACGAGGATCTGCTCGCGTGTGATCCGGTCGGAGCGATTCAGGGCCTGGCGAGTGGCATTGCCAACTATGCCATCGGAGGTAAGCGCCAGCGAGGCTTGGAAGCTCTTCACGGCCTCCACCAACTGCTCATCATAGGTCAGGTCGGCGCCACCAATGGCAGGGATGCCAAGGCGTTGCCGGAGTGAGACGACACGATCATCGACGGCGCCAGGTTTGATACTGGGCCCCTCCGCAATTTCGATTGGTTCCGGTCCGTCGTCGTCCGTATCTGCAAGGAGCTGAAGCAGACCAGCGAACTCCGGGTCGTTGGGGGCGAGGTCCGCCAGCAGTTTGGCCGGATCATCGTCTTCGCCCAGGCGCTGCAGGAGATCGGTGGTCGCCGGCTTCAGCCGTGGCATATCGAGGTTGGGTGAGATCGAGCGAGGGTCGAGCCGACCGCCATAGTTGTCGAGCCCGAAGCGCAGCGCCGACGACATCAACGCGAGCTCGTACGCCACAGCGTCTTCAATGGTTGCCACTTGCTCGGTGCTGAGAGCGTAGTCGGCTGGATCGAGCCCCAGTGCATCCGCGCCCTTGAACAGATCGACAAGGGCTTGCGTCCTCGGGTTCACTACCCAACCAGTCTCGCCCCCCGTGAGCCAAACCGGCTCGAAGCCGCGCCCGCCATAGAAGAAATAGAGGTCCTGAGCTGCTTCAGCCTTTGCGTCGCGAGCCTTGGACAGTTGCGCCTTGAGGAGCTTGGCGGCGGGACTTAGAGCGGGCGCTATTACGATCCTAGTTGGGGCTGCCTCTTGGGCCGATCCCGCCGTGGCCGACATCATCAGCAGAACTGCGGCAACCACATAGCGAAGTTTCATCGAGCAGCTACCTCCAGTGCATCGCGGTCCATCAATGCCCGTATCTGCGCGGTCGTCTGGGCAAACGCCGGTTCCGACTGAGCCGGCAGCTCTTTGTCGCGGGGCAGTTTCACGCTGAGCGGATCTACGGTGCGGCCGTTGATCCGGATCTCGTAGTGCAGGTGGTTGCCGGTTGAGTTGCCGGTCGATCCGACATAGCCAACAATCTGACCCTGCTGCACCCGGTCGCCGGGCTTCAGTCCATCGGCGATCCGGCTCATATGGGCGTAGGCCGTCTGATATCCGTTGACGTGGTCGAGTTCGACGTAGCGCCCGTAGCCGGACACCCACTGGGCTCGCTTCACCACGCCATCGCCTCCCGCATAGACCGGCGTTCCCAAAGGTGACGCCAGGTCAACCCCCGAGTGCAGGCGTCGGTTCTTGAAGATCGGGTGGACCCGGTAGCCATAGCGGCTCGCGAGCCGCCCGCCGCCCTGCAAGGGCCTGCGTGTAAGGAAGCGCTTTCCGGTCTCGCCATCCGGGCTGTAGAAGTCGCTCCTGCCATCCTCAGACTGGAACCGAAACAGCTCGCGCGTCGTGGAGCCGGTTGTCAGGGCCGCATAAAGCAGTTCGCGTTTGCCGACTTCGGGCTGGCTCATCAGCAGCCTGATGCCGTCGCCTGGGACCACCTTCTGGGTCAACTCGACCTCATAGGCGAACAGGGCGACGAGCTGCGATGTCGTGTCGTCGTCGATATCGAGCTTGCGGGCCGTTTCCCAGATGGCTCTGTAAAGACTGGGCAGACTGTTGACGTCGACGGCCTCGAAATCTTCGTCCGGAAACTCAATAGCGCCCGGTTCCAACCCGATGACATAGCCACCGCGGTCCGTCAGTGCGGCGGTCGCAGCATGCTTGATCGCCTTCGTCCGCGGATCGTGAAAGTAGATGCTGAGCCGGTATGGAACCGGCACCGGCGACGATCGGGAAGGCCCCATCAAGATGCGTAGCTTCGCTCCAGCCGGAAGGCTGAAAGATGGCAGTACATTGGCTAGCGTAGCTTCTACCATGCGGTAGGCTACTGGCGTGAAGCCGTTCTTGAGCAGTTGCTCTTCGAGCGAGGAGGGCTGGGAAACCGTGACAATGCGTTCGCTGCGACCACCGCCCTCAGCGGCCGGAATGGTCTTCTCGACGACAGTAACATTCTCTGCCCTCCCGACCGGTGCCGCACCCGTTGCGAACCCAGGCAATGAGGATGGCTGAGGGGCATAGGCGAGCGAGCTGGCCGTACCGTCTTCCGCGAAGACGTCCTGAAGTGCCACCTTGGCGAACTGACCGGCTTCAAAGTCGCTGATGGCCCTCGGGGGCGCGTATTTGGTCGGGAGCGGTGCGGTACTGATGGCGACCTCCCCTTCAACGCTTGTCGAGTAGATCTCGGTTCGGGGCTCAGGCGAGGTCGAGGAGCTGGAGACCGGCAAGCTGGCGAGCAATGAAGATGCATCGAACGCGGGAATATTCTCTGCAAGTGGCGTGGCAGAGGTCGCGAGCGTCGCATCCACGCGCACGAATGCCCGGCTGCGGATCATGGTACGCCCCTCGACCAACTCTCGAATGGAGGCCTCAATTACCTCTATGTCGGACCGGGTCTGAGCCACCGGGCGAGGGCGATCTCCCTTTTCCGACGAACTGGTCTGCTTTGAAGACCTTGGAAAGAGCATTGCCTCAGAGGCCGTGGAGAAGTTCTCCTGGCCCTGGAAAGACACATAAAGTGCGGCGCCCATCAGGAGGACCGACGTCAGGCCGGTCATCACGGTCCCGGCCAGCCACGCCATACTGAGTTCACGGCCACGAGGGTGTTCGCCCTCCACTGCCTTTGTTGTCAGCGGCGGAGCGTCTTCGTATCCCGTTGCAACGAGGCGTCGAACGAGGCTGCTTGGAGGTTGTCGCTGGTGTCGGAGCCGTCGGCTCAAGGCGACATTGATGGAATTCATTGCTACGTCCCACCGCGCATGCCCGTGACGGCATGCCAGTCAGGGCCCACACCCGGCAGGGTGCGAGCCAACGAAACGACGAGCTGCGCCCGTCAGATGGGATCAGACGATAGGAGGGGAGAGTTGCGGCTTTCGTGATAAGCCGCGAAGCATCGACTCCTCGCGGGCTCGGCCCGGCGAGGCCTGTGGTGTACCGATCAGGGAAAGCTCGGGTTGCAACAGGTCCAGCGCAGCCGAGCACGACTGAGCGCAGGTCCGCAGGCGGTGACTTCCGCAATCTGCGCAAGGCATCTCGGTAATCGTGGCCTCGGAGTGGACACTGAGTTCATCGATCACCACGACACTGTGCGCAGCCGCACTCAAGCTCACCGAGGCCATGGCAACGGCAAGAATGAAGCAGGTAATGGCACGAAGCAGCGGTGTCATTGGATGGAGACTAACCCGGAAGCGACCAGTCGCAAGCGCGACGGATCGTCTCTCGCACACAAGTGCGTCAGCAATCAGGCCTGCTCGCCGACCGGACAGGCACCCATCGGGTCCGCCGGCATGTTGGCGGAGTTGGCGTTGAACACGTACATGCCGCCGCAGACGTCCACTGTAACGGGTCGCCTGGTCTGGTTCAGAGCGTCATAACCTTCCTTGAGATTCTGCCAAAACTCGATGTTGGGGTTCGCAGCATGTCGAGCCAGGTTCTCATCGGTCATGCGGAACGGGTAGAGTTCGAGCTTGAAGCTGGCGTTGCCGCCCGCGAAGCTCTCCCTAGCCAAGGCGTAGATTTCCTTGATCTGATCGTCGGTCATTGCGTAGCACCCGACCGACTTGCAGTCCCCGTGGATCATCAGGTTCGTACCCGTCCGCCCGTAGGCGCGGTCGTACTTGTTGGGGAAGCCCGTATTGAACGAAAGGTAATATCCGGACTTTGGGTTCATCATCCCCGGCGTCACATCGTAGAAGCCCTCTGGGGACTGATAGTCGCCCTCCTTGATCTTGGGACCGAGTTGTCCCGACCACTTGCAGATCGCATAGGTCTTGAACAAGCGGTACTTGCCACCAGCGTCCGGCTTCCATACCTCGAGCTCAGAGCTTTCCTTGAACACGCGGACCAGCATTGGTGAAGCCGGCGTCGCCCCCAGCGTGGCCAGTGCTTTCACCGTGCTTGTAGATAGGGGTTGCTTATCCTTGGTCAGGCCCAGGGAGGAGCAAGCGGCAAGCACCAACAGCATCATCACTAGCCCGACTAATCTCGGCCAGGGGAAAGGTCGCATCGCTTATCTCGCTGTGGGGAGACAGTGAGGATAGGTGCCCATGGTTACCTGAGCCTTACCACTGCACTGAAGGGCGCAGGTGACTGGCGCCATGCGGGCACGACGCCAGCGAAATTGCTCTATTTCTTCAGCCAGGCAATGAGTTCCGGGCCCAACAATTGGGCGCTGATCTGCTCGTCGCTCTGTTCGACAAATGCCTCGAGGTCGCGGACGATCACCACGCCGGTATTCTTGTATTTCTTCGCAATCGCCTTGAGGAATTTGAACTCGACGTTGTGTTCGCAAGCGCCGATGAACAGGAAGTAGACGTTGTCGCCACGGGATTCGGAATTGCTCAGCACCCTCATGGTGCGGGCCTCATCCTCGGAGGCATTCTCGCCATCGGTGACGAAGATGACGATCGATCGCTTCTGCTCGCGCGGTTTTGTTTCTGCGCCAAAGAACCGGCTCACCGCTGCGATAAAGCCCCCTTCCGGCTCGAGCCAGCCAAAGTGTTGCAGGTTCCTCTCCAGCACATGGCTGTAGGTCGTGCCACCTTTCCAGCCCGGAACGTTCTCGACAACCTCGCGCAGAATGTAGCCTTCCGCTTCTGCGGGGGTGACTGTGCCGACGTGGTAGACCGTGTGAGCATCATTGCTGAAGGTGAATACGTCCATGGCCCCGTCTGGATCGAGCACCATGCCGTAGGGAATAAGACGCTCGATCAGCTGACTGGTCGTGCCTTCCTCATGCTCGTGCTCGAAAGAGCCCGACACGTCGATGTCGAAGATCAATTCCGCTTGGATGTCCTGGGCGACGCCGGCCTTGTCGAGCGACAGCCGCAGGCTCTGCGCAGCCTTGTTCAAGTCAAGCTTCAGAGGCGGTCGGCTCGGGTTGGCGCCTTTGCTCATGAGGTATCCTCCTAGGATTGCAGTTGGCTGACGATGTTGCGGAGTTTGTGCGTAAGTTCCCGTGCCTCGGTTGGCGTAACCGCCCTGTCGGATCGCAGAGTCGACAGGGCACCCAGGCTGGCGAGAAAATCCGGCATGGATACCAGCGTCACATTCTGGATCGCCGTGATGGTACGCAGGGGAGCGTCAACCTGCAGGTTTCGCAGGCTTTCGTCGCCACGGATTTGGGCGAGTGTCTGCGTCAGGCTCATGCTTCGCTCGACGAGGCGGTCGGCGATGGCACCATCGCTCAGGCGGAAATGCTCGGCCAGATAGAGAGCTGCGAGGGCATTCGCCTCGACCTCTACTGCCATCTTCTGCTGCTCGGCCGCGTTTGCCTGGAGTTGCTCGCGAAGCGCGAGAAGGCCTTCAAGGCCCACGTCCATCAGGCCCACCAGCTGCGCGAGCTCGGCTCGCGCCGAACCGAGCTCAATTAATGTATCCGTCTTCCGGTTGAACGACTTAAGCAGGCCGCTGATGCCGGCGGCTTCCGGCCGGGCGACCGCAGCGAGATCGAAGCTCTCCAGGATCTCCAGCAGCCGCGAGACATGGCCCTGCATCCGAACCATGACGGGCTGCTGCGACAGCTGGAGGGCATCGGCGACGGCGTCAGCAAAACTGCGCTGGAGATCATGCCCCCAGAGGATGGCCTTTCGTTCCGTCATTCGCCCGGGCACTAGCGGCGACAGGACCGCAAGCGCGGCATCGAGCACTGCGCCACCCGTCTTCGGTGAAAGGCGTCTTAGCTCCGCAGTGGTTACATTCAGCCGATCGGGACTAGCGCCGCTGACCATGGTCGGCTGAAGCGTCGTCAAGTCATGTCGGGCCGGGGCATCCTTGGCCGGTGTTGCCGGAGAACCGGATGGCTTTGCCCGGCGCACCGGTGTCGGCACGATGGTTGGCTTCAAGCGATTGCCGCCGTTCTCATCCATGGCCGATCAGGAGAAATGTCCCAGCACATCATTGATGGTGCCGGTAAAGCCCCGCCCGACCGGCACGTACTCCCAACCATTGGCGCCGAGCATGACGCTACCTAGTTGCACGACGTTGAACTCGCCGAACTCGTCCGAAAGCTTGTAGGAGCCGATTTCCTGACCATCGGCGCTCGATATGGTCACGACACAAACCTCGATATCGGCAAAGGCCGGCTCCTCTTCCCCTTCCTCCCCTTCTTCATGTTCACTGCCGTGATCGGCGCGATGCACTGTGGCGAACAGCGGTATCTCGTTCGCCTCGACGGGTAGGCGGGAACCATCGATTATGATGGTCTCGGAGTTGCCTTGCACACGGATGTCGCCGGAGTGCGACAGGCCACCGGAGGGCGTCGAGAAGGTACCGTCCGGATTGTTCGCAAGCACGCCGCCGCGCGGGTTCATCCGCTTGGTATTATAGGTAGAGAGTACGCTTTCCAGCGCCGTAACCTTGGCGCCTGATCCGATATTGCTCGCCTCCAGTGCGTGAATATCGACATCGTCCTGGTGCGCCGCCTCACATTCCCAGCTCACCTTGACGGTGAAACGGGCCCCTTTGTTCAACGAAAGCTGAAGCTTCTTCGGCGCCTGCACGCCTGGCTTTTCCAGGGTTAGGGTCAGCATCTCTCAGTATCCTCGATTGTTCGTGGCGCCGCCGAGTCAGGTGAGGCTGGCGAGTTCTTCTCGGGCGCGAGCAAACTTCTGCCTCGCGGCTGCAAACTTCTCTTCGCTCTGCCGTTTGGCAATCTCGATCATGCCATGGATTTCCTTGGTGGAGGCCACGATACTCTCGATCTGCTGAGCCTGGGCGAGGCGATTGTCCCCGGGCGCGGTTGCAGCGCTGACCGCAACGTCCTTTAGGGTAGCGCTGCGGACCTTTTGCAGCTGTTCGTCCAGTTTTGCCTGTCGGGCGCTGAGTTGCTGCACGCTCTTGACCGCGAAGGCCCCATGAATGGAGAGCAGAGTCATCTTGATCGAGGCAAACCGGGACGCGATGGTCGTCGCAACTTCCTGCAACGTCGCGACGCCGGCCTGCTCGATCTGCTGGATCACGATCTGGTCGGCGGGCAGGCGTGTATAGACCCCTTCAAGCGCCAAAGCGCGGCTCTCGAGCAGACGGAGCTTGTCCTCCAGTTCGCGCTGCCGCGTCTGCCCGGCAAGATCGCCGACCTGCAGCTTGGCTGCCTCGCCAGCGACGTACGCCCGGGCCTTGTCGAGGAAGCCGCGTGCCGCAGCGGCCGCCACGGTAAAATCGCTGAAATGATCGGCGTACGCCTGCTTCAACTGGTCCAAAGAGCGCAGTTCGCCGAACAGCGTCTGCATCTCGCCCAATAACTCCCCCTCGATCTGCTGCATGCGTGACGCGAGTGTCTGGGTGCGCCCACTGATCAGCCCTGCCAGGTCGTCCATGAACTCGCGCACGGCCTGATCTGGCGACTTCCCGCCGAACCTCGCCAACAGCCCGCCGAAGAACCCTGGCTTCTCGCCCTCATGGAGCCGCTGCAGCAACTCCGGCAAATTCGCTTCCTCTACGCCCCTTTCTAGTCGCCCAAACAGGTCAAACAGTTTGGCGGAGGTATTTTTGTCCAATCGCGAGAGAAACCCGTCAAGCGTTCGCTGCAGGGCTTGTTCGGCATCAAGGCCGAGATTGACTATGTCGCCAGGCGCAACAGCACCGAAATCCAACGCATCAACCGCGGCCGCGGCCTTCGGAACTTGCTCCTCCCGGAGAACAATCGCGCCGGCGCCCAGCGCTACGGGAGGCAATGCGCTAGCTGTGCCCACATCCGTTGCTGTTGTCTTGGTTTTCGCGTCCACTTCGCCCCTCTTCCGCAACGTTTCAAATTGTTGCCTGCCTCGATGCCGTCGAAGATGGGCGTTCGTAAGATCGTTTGTAATAGGTCGTGCGCAAGTCACCTAGCCAGATTCATCTCCCGCAGGTGCGCTCGTTCGGCCCACGACAGCAGGCGAGGGCAGCATGGGAAACAGCCAACACAGCTCTACGCAACGCCGGGTAGTTCGGCGGTCGCGGCATCCACCTCGAGGAAGGTTGGCCGAACCTCCGACATCAGGGACTTTCGGGCGAACTCGATAGCGAGGGAAGGAGGCTGCCCCGAGATGTGGGCCAACAGCCCGACCTTCATCGACAGGAAGTACTTCGACTCCGCCTCAAAGATGTTCCTCAGCGACTGTGCCATAGGAGCAAAGAAGCCATACGCCACGAACACGCCAAGGAAAGTACCGACCAGCGCGCCGCCGATCATGTGCCCGAGCACCTCCGGGGGTTCGCTGATAGAACCCATTGTCTTGATGACGCCCAGCACGGCAGCGACGATGCCGAGAGCAGGTGTTCCGTCTGCAAGCGACTGAATCGCCGCCACCAGACGTTCGTTCTCCTGATGGAGCGTCTCCAACTCCTCGTCCATGAGCGCCTCCATCTCGTGTGGCACTCTGGTGCCGAGCGTGATCATCCTCAGGTAGTCACACATGAATTCGACCGCGTGGTGGTTCGCGACGAATGTCGGGAACCGACGAAACAGCTCGGACTCATATGGCGCTTCGACATGTGGTTCGAGCGCAAGAGTCCCCTTGGCCTGAACGAGCTTGAATAGAGTAAACTGCAGGCCGAGCAATTCGAGATACGCGGCCTTGTTGTAGCGAGGACCGCGGAGGAGCGTTCCGAACACCGTCAGCGACCGCTTCAGCACGGCACCGGAATTCGCGATCACAAACGCACCGGCTGCCGCGCCAAGAATGATCACGGCCTCGAACGGCTGGAAGAGAACTTCAATCTTTCCGCCCATAGCAATGTAGCCACCGAACACACAAACGGTAATGAGGACGACCCCGACAATCAGTCGCATGGAAATGAACCCGGAATGGCGCCGCAGCGGTCGCGAAATTGGTATGCGCCTCAAGCCGCCGGAACGACGTCGGACAGCGAAGGCAGCCTCAACAGGAGAGCGAGTTCAGTCGCGTGGTGGTCGGTCCACAACGGCCATGAGGGTGGGTAGTCGTCCCAGCGTTAGCTCCGGCTGCCATAAGGAACGACGCTGACCGCCGAGGGCGTGGCTCGAAAGAGCCTGCACGCAGAGCGTCTCATGGGCATGCTCGGCGACATCACCCGCCGGCAGATCGCTCGGGCCTTCGGCTTGGCAAGCTTGGATTGTCGTGACGATATGTCCGGCGTGCGGAGTTGCGGCGGAAGCCGATGCTCCAGCAAGCGCACTGATAATCGCCACAAGGACGATCAGAATCGAATTTAGCCTGACCATGCAGCGAGGGTATGGATCGATGGTTAAGCAATGCTTGCGTTCCTCGTAGTCGGGCGCTGCGGCAATCTGCCCCTCGATAAGGGAAGCCACTTTTTAAGCTACCGACCTCAGACTGCATGCTTGCAGCGGCGACTACGCTGCTTCCGATGCTGCTGCTCGCTCTTGCTGCGGGATCGCAGGGCTACATCTCGCAGACGGCCCCATCGCCTGGCAACGCCCGGTGCCACCGATTGATTGTCCAGGGGAGGGGCGGTGACTAATCGCCGCCCCTCCCCCGGGATCAGCTAAGCAGCCATTTGCCTGCAGCTTTCGGCACAGGCACGGCAGGCAGCAACACATTCCTGCATGTCGCCGAGCCGCTCGCAGTCGGCCGCACATTGTTCGCAAATCTCCGCGCACTCGCGGCAGGTGTGCTTGTGGTGCTCTGATCCCATGAGCATGAAGGCAGCCGACGTCCGGCAGATTTCGACGCACGACATGAGAAGGGTGAAGTGGCCCTTCTCAACGTGCTGCCCTCCGACTTCGAGACGGTGTCCCATCGCTTGCGAAAGGCACGTCTGGTAGCACGAGAGGCAGGCGTCAACGCATGCCTGCATCTCCGAACCCAGATGATGCATTTGGGCCTCCTTGGGCTCGTCCGCTATTTGGGCTTCTTATCGAGCCAGGCCTTGAACTCGGCGATTTCCTTTTCCTGCGCATCGATGATCTTCTGGGCGGCTTGCTTCGCCCAGTCGTCGTCGCCGTACTGGAGTTCGGCCTTGGCCATATTGATGGCTGCTTGGTGGTGCGGGATCATACTGCAGGCGAAAGCGACGTCGATGTCGGCAGCCATCTGGCCCATCATCATGTCCTTGTTCGTCTGCTCCATGCCCATCGTCAAGGCGGTATGGGCCTCGTCCATTTCTTGAGCCATCGGCATAGCCGGCATCGAGTCCGCTGCCATTTTCCCGGCGTCAGTCATGCAGATTTCTGGCAGCGGAGCAGCCGCCTCTTGCGCGAAAACAGACGGGGTGACTGCGAGCAGACAGAGAATGGATAGTCCAAGCGTGATCGTTTTCATGATCGTTTCCTTTGTTAAGTTGGTTCAGGAGCAAAGATCAGGAAGCTTGGGTGGACGGTCGAGACGCCTGATGGTGGCTGGCTTCGCAAAGTCGGTGACTGATGAGATCCCCGGGTCTCGCTCAACAATGAGGAGTGTTTCGGCGACTAGTTGGGATAACCCCGCCACGCAATGGGCATAGCCACAACACGTGGTGGCAGGGTCGCTGGCGCAGCGGTCGCCCTCGCACAAATGATGCTGCGCAGCTATGTGGGGCTGGATCACACCTTCTGAGTGCGCAGCTGTCGCCGCGTGAGGCGACAGCGCGAATACTACGGCGATGATAACAGCCAATATCGCGGCCGCCCTGCGCAGGAGTGCGAGCATGGTATCTTCCTGCGACGCTAACCCATCCGAGCCCGGCTAGTTCCATGCTGGCTCAATGTTGGGCGTGGCTGAGATGACGTTCGGCCTAGACTACGGCACCAAACAGTCGGCCAATACCGGCAGTAAGAGCTAATGCGAGAGCCCCCCACAAAACGACCCGACCGGTCGCCCTAACCATTGGTGCCCCGCCGGCCCTGGCGCCTAGGCCGCCGAGTAGGGCCAGGAAAAGCAGAGTGGCGAGCGACACGCCGGGGATAGTCCAGCCGAGGGGCAAAAGCGCGGCGGTTGATAGCGGCAGTGCGGCACCGACCGCGAAGGTTGCAGCCGATGTCAGTGCCGCCTGGATTGGTCGTGCGGTAGTGAACTGCGATATTCCCAGCTCATCTCGCGCATGGGCAGCAAGGGCGTCCCGTGCAGTCAACTGCTGGGCGACCTGCATGGCCACCTCAGGTTCGAGTCCGCGTTCCTCGTAGATGCCTGCCAGTTCGAGCAGTTCGGCGTCTGGATGGGCGGCAAGCTCCTCAGTTTCTCTGGCAACGTCGGCCCGCTCGGTGTCCAGTTGCGAACTGACGGAGACATACTCTCCGGTTGCCATCGACATGGCGCCGGCCACGAGCCCGGCCACTCCAGCGACGATGACCGCGGTCCGATCCGGCGATGCGGCAGCAACGCCCACGATCAGGCTCGCGGTAGAAACGATGCCGTCATTTGCGCCAAGCACGGCAGCGCGGAGCCAGCCGATACGCGAGATCGAGTGGCTCTCGCTGTGGACGCTCAGTCTACTCATGAGATGCCTCGCTCGGGGTTTTGTGTGGGGCGCAACATGCGCTGGAGCGTGCCGTCGCGCAGGACAAAGTGGTGGAATAGTGCAGCACCGGCATGAAGGGCGATCAGCACAATGAATACGGGTTTCGCCAGTTGGTGAAACTCGCCGATGTCGGGATTGACGTAGACCGTCAGCAGTCCAGATACCGGCACAATAACCAACAGAGCGTAAAACGCCCAATGGGTCGCCTTGGCGAGCCAAGCCAAAACCAGGTTGCTCTCTGCTATTGTGGCGCCCCCGGAGCGCACGCGGACCGCAAGGCGGACGGCCACCAATACCAATACCGCAACGCCAACCCAATAGTGGGCCGTCGCCAAGGCTGCATCCTTGCCCGCAAGCGCTTCGCCGGTTTCAGCCGCGTCCGTAGCCGCGACCATGCTCTCTCCAAAGAGGAGTTGAAACAGCACGAGGGCGGCGATCGTCCAGTGCAAGGCGATTTGGATCGATGAGTAGCCAGGTTTGTCGGGAGTCGTCATTCGCCATGTCTCCAGATGGATTCGTTCTCGACACCGTCGAAGCCGCCTACGCCAATCTCGACCAGTTCGCCGGTCCGGCGCACAGTGAACAGGGCATCAAGGCCGAATTCGCGCGCCTTGGCTGGCCCCTCGTCCTCGCCGAGCACCATCAAAGCCGTGGCCCAGGCGTCAGCCGCAGCGCAAGTGACTGCGGTGACCGTCACCGCCGCCACTCCGTTCACGAGTGGTCGGCCGGTGCGTGGGTCGATGGTGTGGGAAATGGTAGTGCCATCGTGCTCACGCCAATGCCGATAGTCGCCAGAGGTCGCGAGGGCCAGATCGCTCACTTCAATGGTGCGGGCAATGTCCCTCGTGCCCCTAAATGGGCGTTCCAGACCGATGACCCAGCCGGTGCGGTCTGTCCTCACTCCGGCAGCCCGGACTTCACCATCAATGCTGACCAGGTAGTTCTCAATGCCGTGCGCGTCCAGGACGTCGGCAAGGCAGTCAACACCGTAACCTTTGGCGATGCCGGACAGGTCGACCAGCACGTTGGAATGACGCCGCAAGCGTCGCCTCGCCAAATCCAGCTCCAACACGTCCCTACCGGGAGACTGGGCCGGCATCTGTGCATTGAGGATGTGCGCAGGGTTGGATCTTCCGGCGGTCGGGCCGAAGCCCCAAACGGCCACCTGCGAGCCCATGCCGATATCGAACGCTCCGTCGGAATCCCTGCCTATCTGGAGACCAAGCGCCAACACGTCGCAAAGCGGCTGAGGCAACTCGATCCATCTCCCGACGGGTGCCCCGTTGAAGCGCATCAAGTCAGTTTCCGGTCTCCAGGTCGACATTTGCTCGTCGACCATGTCCACGGCGCTTTGCAGCGCGGCTTCGATCGAGGCGAGGGGCAACTTGGTGCGAGCGTGGATGATCGCTGACCAGCGTGTGCCCATTGTGGGACCACTTAAGGCGTGTCGGGTGCCGATAGGTTCAGTAGACATCTTCGAGATACCGTCCGTCGGCCTTGAGCGAGGCCACAGTTTCGCCCAACGGTCCGAGAGCGAAATTCAGTTCGTCCGCTACTCCAGCGGCCATCTGGCGACCACCGCACACTATGATCTGTGCGCCCTTGGTCACCAAGGCGCGGATGGCTGCAGCGTCTTCACGGATTCGGTCCTGGACGTAGCGTCCGCCTACGAGACGGGAGAAGGCAGTGACAAGACGCGTCAAACGACCGTCACCAAGGGCCTCGCCGAAAAATGGCCGATAGAGAAAGTCCGAGTCCGGGTCCCGCCCACCGAAGTAAAGATGCATTTGCCGGTGGCGATCGTTGTGGCGAACAAAACCTGCCAACGGTGCTATACCTGTTCCAGCGCCAATCAGGACGATTGGTGCCTTTCCGGTGCGTGGCCGGAAGCCTGGGTTGGCCTTCACGAAGCCATCGACGCGGTCGCCTGGTTGCAGGCCGTGCAGGAATTCCGAGCAGAGGCCTCCGACCTGTTTGCGGACGCAGATTTCCAAGGCTCCATCAGTCGACGCAGAAGCCACCGAATAGTAGCGCGGAACTGAACTGCCGGGCGGCATGATGCCGACGAGGTCCCCGGGCTCGAAGGACAGGCCCCGGCCGATAATCCAACTTTGCCACCAATGGCCCTGCGGTGCCTCCGGCAACTCGAAGCGGAGTACGGCAATAGGGGCTTGCACTTCGATGCCAAAATCGGTGCGGGCGGCAAGTACCAGCGATTGGGTGCGTGGCGGTGCAGCGACGTGCTCGAGCGCCAAAGGGTTGCCAAGCTTTGCACCCAGCGCCTGGCCCCATCGTGCAAACGCCTGCGCCGATTGCCGGTCAACCGTTGCCACGGGCAGCAGCTGAGCAAGACCTGCTTCGGACAGAGCGGCTGCGGTCACGTCCGCAAACCGGCAATAGTCTGAAAAACTCCGGTCGCCGAAACCCAGGACCGCGAACGACAGATCTGCGGGGGGCTTGAAATGAGCAAGCCGTGCAAGAAAGCGATTGGCCGACGCTGGTGCGGCACCGTCGCCATAGGTCGAGGTCAGAAGCAGGAGGCGCTTCGCCGAGGGGTAATTGGCCGCGTGTTCATTCATGGCGCCGGTGTGGACCAGAAATCCCTGCGCCGTGAGTGCTTGGTGCAAGGTGTCGGCGAAGCCCCATGTCGAATTGCCCTCGCTGCCGACAAGGATCACCGTGTCGGCGTGGCTGTGCCGACTGTTATTGGCAATGCGAGGCTGCCTGCGACGGCGAAGCCACCAGATTATGCCGCCCGTTGCCGCCAGTGCCGGCACGCACAGAGCGGCCATACCGAGGATAGCGCCAAACCACCACAATCCTTGACCCGTGTGGAGCATATACAACGTTTCGTAAATCGACTGGCCAACACTGTTCGGGGTAAAATTGAGCAGCCTGCCCGTTGCTTGATCAACGTAGCCCTGGCCCGACGCAGTGGTCAGCGTGAAGACGTCAGTCGGGTCACTCGGAAAGGGGAATCTGAGCTCCCGCAAATCGGCTAATGGCACTGTCTGCAGCGCAGCAAGCGACCCGATGGCTGCGGGCGCACCACCATCCACCGTACTGGGAAAGGTACTGACTGCGGCACCAGCATTGATCAGGCCAAAGCTGGTCAGTGACATGTAGGCGCCGGTGAGCCCCGATATCACAAGCCCGACGATGGCCATGCGAGAGAGCTCAACGTGCAGCCGCTGCGACGTCGTGCCCTTGGCCGCGACGAGTACTCTGCGCCACCCGCCGAGTCGCCTTATGAGGAGAAAAAGGCCGCTTGCGGCGAGGACGACCATCGCAAGAGCACTGATGCCAGACACGACCCGGCCATTCATGCCGAGGAAAAACGAGCGGTGCAACTCGGAGAAAAAGGCAAAGAATGGCGAGGGAGAATAGTCGCCGAGCACTGCGCCGGTCGCCGGATCAATGCTGGCGGCGGCCGTCCCCTTGCCCGTGTCGTAGTACGCGGTCACGGCACCCGAGGCAGAACGCACAAGGCGCTCGACCCCACCCCGCTTCGTGCTGACGATCTCGGACAACGCTGCCACATTAATGGAGTTCGTCGTTGAGGGTATCGAGAAACGGTCCAGCACCGGTTGCAGCGACAGGACTGCCCCCGTGATTGCCATGAAGGCGACGACAAGACCTGCGACGAGACCCGGGACGGAATGCAAACGGCGCAACATCTACCCACCCGTGCTAAAAGGTAACGCTCATCGCGGCGACGTAACCCTTGCCAGCGACAACCTTGCCTGAATTAGCCTTTGTGAGATCGAGGGTTGTGTCGTCCCGGACCTGACCGCCATCCTCGACGGCGCTGTCCACATGAACGGTGTAGCCTGCATCGATGAGCGTATCGGCGATGCTGACGGTTACCTGCAAGGTTCTGCCATTACCGACACTGGCACCGGTAATGCCATCGACGCGTTGGCCGCTTGCGGAGGCCCCACGAAACCATCCACGCAGATCCCTCTGGTACCGTGACTGGCCGCCGGCCACCCACAGGGTGGAGTCAAATGAACCGTCTGGCTTGTTCAGGTATACTGCCAGATAGGCGGGTGGCCCCGGATAATTTGCCATCTGGATGGAAAGGCTGGCATCCTTGGCGTAGGCGACGGTGGGCGTGGCAAGTGCGGTTGCCAGCATTAAGATCGTGATCAGCTTTTTCATGATGACACTCCGTGATCTGAAAGTGCCACCCCTATCCCATAGCAACCTGACACCAGCCTGAAGCAAAAACCGGTCCGTATTCAGGCTGGTGTCAGGTAACAGGTGTACGGCTCAGCCAGAGGAGAGCGGCCTTGCGCATTTTGCTGGTTGAAGATGACCATGTGCTTGGAGGTGCCGTTCGCGACCATATTGCCGCGGCGGGTCATGGCGTCGACTGGATGACGCGTATCGACGACGCCTTGGCGTCCCTCCAGAGCGCGAACTACGAGTTGATCCTGCTCGATCTCAATCTTCCGGACGGTCGCGGCCTCGACCTGCTACGAGGCCTCAGGGCGCAAGGCAGCATGGTTCCAGTTATCATCACCACGGCCCAGGACCAGATTGCTGTACGGATTGAAGGCTTGAACGCGGGAGCCGACGACTACTTGGTTAAACCCTTCGACCTGAGCGAAATGAGTGCACGCGTGGCAGCTGTTGCCCGCCGCTATTCAGGTAACCCTGCTCCTCTAATCGATGTCGGCGATGCCCGAATAAACCTGGCGACCAAGGCCGTGACTGTGAACGGCCTTGCCGTTGCGCTCACGCAGCGGGAGTGGGCGGTGCTCGAGCGATTGGTCAGTCGGCGCAACGCGATCGTTAGCAAATCCGAGATCGAGGACTCTCTCTATGCGTTCGGTGCTGAGATTGAGAGCAACACCGTAGAGGTCTACATAAGCCGACTACGCAAGAAACTGGGACGTGATTCTATCACTACAATGCGCGGCCTAGGGTATCAGGCAGGCCGATGAAGCGGCGACCTTCAATCGCGTTGCTGCTCGCCGTCTGGCTCAGCGTCGGTACTGGGTTGATCTGGCTCGGTGCGGCGACGATTTCCACCGGGGTGCTCCGCCATGAACTTGCTGAGGCTTTTGACGACACGCTTCGGCAGAGCGCGTTTCGACTCTTGCCATTGGCCCTGCATGATCTGAGGGAACCTTCCGAGCATTCCCTGCCAATCTCAGCGGCAGGAGGGGCACCCGGCGCAGACGGTATCTCATTTACGTACTTGGTCTTTGACCGCGCCGGGAACGTCCTGCTCCGGGCGGAAGACGCTCCCTCGTCATTGCCGACCATTCCATCCCGGGAAGGCTTCCTGAGCATCGGCGAGCGCCATGCGTTCTCTGCCATCGATGACCTTACCGGACTCGGCATCATCGTTGTGGAAACATCGGATTATCGCAGCCAAGCGCTCTGGGACGCTGTGGGCGCCCTGTTCTGGCCGCTTGCCGCGCTGCTCCCGTTCGGTTCCGCCGGGATCTGCTTTGCAGTCAGGCTGGCGATGCGACCGGTCGAGCGCCTTCGCAGCGAAATTGCCGAACGAGGTGGTGGCAATCTTGCCCCACTAAGAGAAGACGCTCATCCGTCGGAACTCGCGCCTATTGCGCACGAGGTTGCAGCACTTCTAGGTCGCCTAAAGGCCGCGATGAATATCGAGAAAGAGTTTGCCGCCAACAGCGCGCACGAGTTGCGCACTCCAATCGCCGGCGCGTTGGCGCAGACACAGCGCTTAGCTGTCGAATTGGGCGATCACCCGTCCGGATCACGCGTACGGGAAGTCGAACACTCACTTCGCCAGCTGTCCCAATTGTCCGAAAAACTGCTGCAATTGGCCCGTCTTGACGCGGGTTTTGCACGTTCGGATGTCCCTGTGGATCTCAGGCCCGTTGTCGAGCTTGTCGTTCGCGATTTTCGTAGCCGCGACGACGCGATATCACGCGTGACATTGGAGATCGTGGAAGATGCGCGTTTGACTGCTTCGATCGACCCGGATGCTTTCGCGATTGCGCTGCGCAATTTGATTCAGAACGGCATCAACCACGGGAAAGCTGATGCCATCGTTGAGGTCCTGGTCGGCCCGGGGCCAGTTTTGCGAGTACGCAGTCAGGGACCGGTCGTCCCGGCTGAATTGCTGGCGAGGCTCAGTCAACGTTATGCGCGTGGCCAGACCGCAAGCCGCGGAACAGGTTTGGGTCTATCGATCGTTGACGCCATCATGGAACAGAGCGGCGGGCAACTGTCATTGTACTCGCCTGTCAGGGGACGGAGCGACGGTTTTGAGGCGCAACTAACATTGCCCTGACGCAATTCGCAACTCGCGTAACTCTGTCCGCAGTGCGTCAGAACGAAGGCCGATCCGCCATAAGCCTAGCAAAACCGTAAGCTTTCGGACAGGTGGGGGCAACGACCCAACCATACGGTGACATTCGAAGGGAAGCGCAGGTGCTTCCCCAATCGGAGAAGCAAATGAATAACCGTATTGCACTTGTCGCAACGCTGCTCGCGGTCATCGTGGGTGCCGCCTCTATCGTCCCGGCAGTGGCTGAGAGCCACACCGCCGCTGACGCTGCCGAGGTTCAGGCCATGTCCAACGTGAAGTTGACGGTTGCTCAGGCCTCCGCCGCGGCTGAAGCGCAGTTTGGCGGCAAGGTGGTCGAAGTTTCCCTCGACGTGGTCAATGGAGCGCCCCTCTACAACGTGAGCCTGCTTGGCGCCGACGGTGCCGAGATCGAAGCCACTGTCGACGCTATGACCGGGGCAGTGACGGCAGCGCCGGCCGAGCAGGCTGACAACGAAGCCTCCGGCGAGGCCGAGGGTGGCGACCAGGGCGAAAATGGCGAAGCCGGTGAGGGCGAAGCGCATTAAGAAGCTAGATGAGACCCCCCGTCCGACCGGACGGGGGGTCTCTCACTTCATAAAGATAGATGCATAGGCGGGTCTGTCGTATCCTTACATAGCTTCACCCGCGATATCCCGCGCAGGCACCATTGCAGTCCATTGTCACATTCCTGGAGCACAACGCGGCCGTTGCAATCGTCGTGACGCTTCTCGCTGCAGCCTCTGAATCCTTGGTGGTTGTCGGTGCCTTTATCCCCGGTACCGCCCTTATCCTGGCGCTCGGCGCTGCGGCGGGGCTCGGATACATTCCGCTCTGGCCACTGGTCATTGCCGCCATCATCGGTGCCATCGTGGGAGACGGACTTTCCTTACTGGATAGGGCATTCACAGCGGCACCGGATCACCTCGGTCTGGCCGTTCTCATCACGGCCCGAAATCCTCCAGATCGGTGAGGCCTTTTTCGCCAAGTATGGTTGGACCGGAATCGCCATTGCGCGGTTTCTTCCCGGTGTTCGTGCAATTGTTCCGGTTGTGGCAGGCACAAGCGGCATGAGACCCCTGCCATTCTACGCAGCAAACATCGGATCTGCCGTCGTTTGGGCGCCAGCACATCTCGTGCCAGCCGCATTTGCAGGGGTTGGCCTGGGGTCATCAACCAGATTAGTCCTCAGACCGAGATGGAGTTAGTGATTGGCGCGGTCGCGCTCGGACCGGCGTATCGGGGAATTCACAGAGCACGCCAGCGGATAGCGAATTGCGCTCGGTCAATGTTCCGCCGTTTTCGGGCGCATTCGGTGAACATAGCGGACAATGCGACGGATGCTAACCCTCTGACGAGCCACAGGGCGCTCGCACAGATGAGGGCGACGTGTGCCACCTGAAGCCGCCGCATCCGGCGGGTGAGCGGGCCAAACGTGACCTTAGTTGATAGCCTGCAATATCAGTTGTGGCAGGCAGTCGGAAATCCCGCAACGATTGCCTTCACTGCGCTTCGCGTTGCCCTCGTCTTCGTGGTTGTCCTCGACCTGCTCAAAATCTCAGGCAAGCGGGTGCTCGGGCAGTTCACCCCGTTCGACCTCGTAGCGCTACTGCTGATTTCGAACGTCGTTCAGAACGCCATGATCGGGCCAGACACGAGCGTGGTCGGCGGCCTGCTAGGTGCTGCAATTGTCTTGGCGCTCAACCGGCTGGTTTCTAATGTTAATGGGCTGAGAGATTTATTCGAGGGCACTCCGACGTTACTCGTTGAGAATGGCCACATGCTCGAAGACAATTTGAGGCTAGAACGTATCAGCGCCGACGAAATGCAATCGGCGTTGCGCGAACATGGTGTCACAGCTATGGCCGATGTTGCTTCGGCAGTCCTCGAGACGGACGGCACGATATCCGTATGCCAAGTGGGCCATCCCACCGTCAATCGCCTAAGAAAGGTCCGATCGTCTAGAAACCGGTAAGCGGCGTGGTGGCCGCTCACCTCGTATAAGACTAGCCTGGTGGCTGGCCGTTCACTTTTGGAACGGTGCAACCAGATCAGCGCAGGCCAGAACTTTGTCCACGACAACCGACTTCCGGGTTGTTACGGCTTCAGTACATTGAGCGACCGACGAACCTTTGGCCAAGAAGTAGTGGTACTCTTTTCGATCGAAAGGGGACAGTTGGAGGACAATCGGTTGCGACATTGCGTAGCCTTCAACGAGATAGGCCGACAGGGTTTTGGTCGACGGCTGCCATTGATCCTCGTAAGCGAAAGCTACGGTTGCAGGAAGCAAACCGAGGATGGCGAGCCCGACCCGTGTGAATGATCTGTTCATGCATGTTCTCCCTTGTTGCTGCCAGCTTTCTAATGAATGTGGGATCGAGGTCGGATCGGCCTCACGTCACGGACTTAGCCGAGGTTATCGGGCCTTGCCGGCTTGTAAACGTGGATCCTCAACTTGTCGCGTTCCTCCAAGCTGGTGGCTTTGATGACCCGCTCGAGGTCAACGATATCCGACAGTGCCAAAATCACGTCAGGCGAGCTTGGCTGCGTTGGAGCCGCGAAGGCTGCCTGAGCGGAGCTCGCCGCGGAAAGCACTGTCAACGGTTGCGCCGCGCCGTCGCCAACAGCGATCAGGGTGATGGTCGCGGCGAGGAGGGCGCCGCCAATGAGGCTGATACGTTTCATCATTGTCTCGCGTGCTTGCGCGTTAGTGCTCTGACCTAAGCTTTTGATGGCCGGACAATACGGCCCCATGTCCCCAAATTTACCGATCGGTAAGGTCCGCCGCTCGGCACGCTCCAGATCGTCATCCTTACGGATCGGTAAGGCGTCCGACAGCTGCGGGCAAGCCGCGCCTGACAGGTTTGCCTCGGAAGCCGCAAAGCCGGCCTCGGAACCGAGCGATCGTCAGGAGCCTCACATGAACCCCTACGTTGTCGAAACCCGACAGCTGACCAAACGCTATGGCGATCACGCCGCTATCAAAAACCTATCCCTGAGCGTCGAGCGAGGGGAGGTGTTTGGCTTCCTCGGCCATAACGGCGCAGGCAAGACCACTACGATCCATATGCTCACCACGCTGCTCAAACCCACTTCGGGCACCGCGTCCGTGTGCGGCAAGTCGGTGACCGAGCAAAGCCTCGAGGTGCGGCGGCATATTGGATACGTGCCGGAGAACGTCCGCCTGTACGACACGATGACCGCCCGCGCGAACCTGCTGTTCTTTGCGCGGCTTTCCGGAGTTGAGAACCCGGATCGGCGCATCGACGAGACACTCGACTTTCTCGAATGCCGCGACCTCGCTCCGCGCTTGGTGGGGTCGTTCTCCAAGGGCCTTCGTCAGCGCATTGGCCTTGCCCAGGCCATCCTGCACCGACCCGACGTCCTGTTCCTGGATGAGCCCACCTCCGGGCTCGATCCAATGGGCATCAAAACTTTGCGCGACCTGATTGTCAGGCTCAACCGCGAGTTCGGCACCACCATCTTCATGAACACGCACCTGATCAGCGAGATCTCCCGCACCTGCACGAGCATCGGCGTGCTGAACCGTGGCGAGCTCGTGTTTCGAGATACCATCGACAAGGTCACCGAACGCTATGGCAGCGAAAGCTCGCTCGAAGAGCTTTATCTGTCGGTCACACCGGTCCTGGTCAAAGGGGCGGCGTGATGCGCGACATGGCAGCAACTACCCCCATTCGCCTACTCGTCGCGCAGTCGCTTGCAACAGTAGCACGCGAGCGGACGGTGGCGCTTTTGGCCGCTCTGTTTCTGGTATTGGTGCTGATAGCAGCGTACCTGGGCTGGTCGGCAACTTCGACCGTCAACGCGATCTACCTTCGGTCGGTCGAGTACATGACCGCCCAGGGTCAAACCATCCCTTCCAACCCGGTGCTCGATACCTCGCCGTTGGCGCTACTGCGCAACATGGCAACCTACGTGTCGTTGATAGGGGCTTTGGCCGCGATCGTCGTGGGCCACCAGTTGATCGCCAGCGACCGCAAGGCTGGTACCCTGCCCTTGCTGGGTACACGTCCATTGCGCGGCATTGACCTCGGTCTGTCCAAGGCCGTTGCGCTGATCGCCGCGATCGCTGCGCTAGTTGCCTTTGCTGCAGTCATCAACACCGCAACATTCCTGGTTATGCCGGAATTTCAGCTCGACGCCGCAGGATGGATCAAGCTCGCTGCCTTCTACGGAACGTCCGGGTTGTACCTGCTTGCCTTCGGGTTCCTGGGTATGTGGTTCGGCGCCGCCGCGAAGTCCGAGACGGTCGGGCTGCTGATCCCGGTCACGGTGTGGCTGACCCTGACGTTCGTGCTGCCGCAGATCACCTCCAACATTAATCCGGTCGCCGCCCTGAACCCAGTTTCAGCCCTGGCGGATGCGCCGGCCTCAGCCTTCTTCCAGATCACGGGCTGGGCGCTCGGACCGTTCTCGCTGGCCGAGGCCTATCGGGTGCTTTCCGCTCAGCTACTCGATTTTGTACCCCCAACCTATGTCGACCGTGCCGCGATCCCAGCCGCCGTGTCTCTCCTGATTGCGGCAGTCGCCTTCGGAGCCCTGGCCACGCGTGCCGTTGCCCGCATGGACATGACCAAAGGAGACTACGATGCGTGACCTGGTGCAACCCGTTCTGACCATTGCCGGCAAGGACATCCGCGATGCCGTCAAGGACCGCTTCATCATCCTGATGACGGCTTTCCTCTTGCTCGCGTCCCTGGTCGCCCTCGCGGTCGCAGCGATCGCCCTCAAAGTCGACATTGCGACCTACACCGAAGCCAGGTCGGGCTTGATCGCCTTGGGCAAGGATGCCTCGACCATCCCCGACCCGGCCTTCTATCCGCTCAAGTTGCTGCGCGGCTTCGTCGAGCACGTCGAGATCATTGGCGCCATCATCGGTATCCTGATTGGATACCGTGCGGCGGCCAGCGAACGCGGCCGGCAGACACTCGCCCTGATCGTCACGCGCCCGATCGCCCAGTGGCAGTTCCTGGCCGGCAAGGTTCTTGCCGGCACTGCGATCATCTCGGCCGGACTCGTGCTGGCCTTCGTAGTCGCCGGTACCGCGGTCATTCTGATTTCGGGGGTTATTCTAAGCCCCGACGACGTTGCGCGCCTGGCCATCGTTATGTCGGCAGCAGGACTCTATGCGCTCGCCTTCTTCCTGCTCGGCTTCGTGACAGCGCTGTGGGCCAAAAAACTGCCCAATGCGCTCCTGCTCGCCTTCACGGTCTGGCTCAGCTTCGTGCTGATCGCTCCCCAGATCGGGGACACCCTTGATCCCGACAATCAGGTGGCGGGAGGCGTCTTCAAGCAGTTGCAGATCGCCAAGCCGCAGCAGCTCGAAATTCTCCAATCCTTCTCAACCTACGAAACCATCCGGAACGGGATCGAGGTGGCATCGCCCACCAAGCATTTCGAGCGGCTGAGTTTCGCCGTGCTCGGCATCAAGGACACATATGCAGGCCAACCCTTGATGCCGATCCTCGCCGAAAAGTCCAGCGACCTTGTCTGGCTTCTGGCAATCGCCCTGGCGCTCAGCCTGCTGCTGTTCGCGCGCCGCCTTGACCCCAACCGCCTCTCAAAGGAATAGACAAATGAAACCGCTCAACACGTTGGCCGTTTCCGCAATGGCTCTCGTCACCGCCCTTATGCTCTCGCACGGTGCCTATGCCGCCGGCGTCGACACCGACGGGGACGGCATCCCCGACGCCTCAGAAGTCCTCCTCGGGACAGATCCGCTCAATCCCGACACCGACGGGGATGGAGCCAACGATCTCAAGGACACCGCGCCTCTGTCGGCAGCTGATCCGATCGCCCAGTCGGGCAAGCCGGCGCCCTTTGCCATCAAGGAGGCACTCGTGGAAAACAACTACGACTATGCCGCCAAGAAGGCCGCTCCCGATCACCTCGAGCTGCTGGTGACCAACAGCACCGCTGCCGAGATCAAAGACTTCAGTCTCTACCTGACCGTCAAGGACGCAGATACCGGCGCGAGCGAGACCTACTTCAAACCACTACCTGGCTTCACGGTGCCTGCGTCGGGGGAAGCGCGCATCCACCTCGATGACGGTACGATCGCCGGCCACTTCCGCGATAACCCGAACGGCATCTACCACTCCACCCCGAGTGCCAAGGTCATGACGTTCGAGCTCGCAGCCGCCGGCTATGCCCCCGTAAGCGTCGATGTCAACAAGGACAAGGGTGGCGCCGAAGCCGCTGACTGATCGGCCCGACACGTTGATATCCCACTTGGCCGGCCCTCAGGGGCCGGCCAAGGCAATTTGTGGGGTCATTTCTTACCAAACCGTATGCCGGGCGTCAGCGACGCGTAAGGCGACCGACGGATCATCCTTGCGCGAGATTGCTCAATCTTCGCCTCAGGAGATCCCTCATGAAAAAGCTATTGATTGCCTTGGCGCTTCTCTCGATGTCGGCCACGGCGCCCGTGCTTGTTACCCCAAGTTTTGCCGCCGCGACGGCGACCGAGCTCGGAGACCTTTCCGCGCTGCGGACCATTGCAAGCGACACCCTTGATCTGGTTGCCAAAGGCGATATGGCGGCCGCCACCGCCCGGATCACCGAGTTTGAGACGGCATGGGACGCGGACGCGTCCAGGCTACGGGCGCTGAGCGCCCAAAAGTGGGGGGTCATTGACGACGCCTCCGATGGGGCTATCGCATCGCTTCGGAACAGTTCCCCGAAAGCGATCGATGCAACAGCCGCGGTCTCGTCATTGATCGCGGCTCTGGACAATCCGTCAATGCCGGTGACCCAGGTTCGTCCGGCAACTGCCGTCACCGACGCCAACGGGCGTCCGCTGCCATGTGAGGATCTGCTGGCCGCTGTACGGTCCGCCACGCCGATCAGTATTGTGAGTGAGGCGGATAAGCCCAAGGTGGACGAGCTGACGAACAAAGGCATCGAGCGCTGCAATGCGGACGATGACAGGCGTGCCGACGACTTCTTCGCCCAGGCCCTCGCCCTGATGGGCAATTAACAGCCAATTTCACAGGAATGTCCAAAATGCTCTCTCAAGCTGAACAGGCCATTGCGAGCAGGCCCAACCGCGTCCCGGAGGTCACTGTCGATTTCTGGCTCATCAAATTGATGGCCGTTACCGTTGGCGAAACCGCCGCTGATTTTCTCGCGCTCAATCTCGGACTGGGATTGCAGAACACCACCTATCTGATGTCGGCGATCCTCGTCGGCGTGCTTGCCCTGCAGTTCGCCCAGAAGCGATACGTCCCCTGGGCCTACTGGTCCGCGGTGGTCATGGTGAGCGTGGTCGGGACGCTTTTTACCGACAATCTCATCGATACCTTCGGTGTTCCCCTGGAAACCACAACGATCGCATGTGCAGTGATCCTCGCCGCGATTTTCGCGGTTTGGTACGCGAGCGAAAGAACCCTGTCGATCCACACGGTCGTTACCACACGTCGAGAAATCTTCTACTGGCTGGCCGTCCTCGCCACTTTTGCCCTCGGTACCGCCGCCGGCGATTATGTTTCGGAGGCTTTGGGCGTTGGCTACCTGATCACCGGTATTCTGTTTGGTGCGATCATTGCTGCGGTCGCGTTCGCCCATTTCGTTCTCAAGATGAACGCCATTCTGGCGTTCTGGCTGGCCTACATATTCACACGGCCGCTCGGCGCGTCGTTTGGTGATTTGTTGTCCCAACCGACAGAGTATGGCGGGATGGGTTTCGGTACAATTGTGACGAGCATAATGTTCCTGACGGCCATCGTCGGTATCGTAATCTACATGACGGTGATGCGCGGCTCGATCGATCGCGTCCAAGCCTGATGTCCAACGACATGATCACCGCCTGCGTTGCCAGCGGGCGGTGATCGAATTCTTCAAGGTGAGCAACCCGATGCGTATTCTGATCATCGAAGACGACCAGCGCACCTCGGAGTACGTCGTCAAGGGACTGTCGGAAGCCGGTCATCTTGCCGAAGCGCTGGCCGATGGACGGGACGCCCTGGTCCACGCAACCCACACCCCCTACGATGTCCTGGTGGTCGATCGCATGTTGCCGGGCCTGGATGGACTGTCGCTGGTCCGCGCCTTGCGGGCGTCCGGCGTCCAAACGCCAACCATCTTCCTGACCTCAATCGGGGGGGTCGATGACAGGGTGGATGGGCTGGAGGCCGGCGGAGACGATTACCTCGTCAAGCCATTTGCGTTTTCGGAGTTGCTGGCCCGAGTCAACGCCCTGGGACGGCGTCCTGCCGTGCAGGCGGAAAAAACTCTTCTCCGTGTCGCCGATCTGGAACTCGATATGGCTCGGCGAACCGTGAAACGGGGTGGACAGAAGATCGACCTACAGCCCCGCGAATTCACGCTGCTGGAGGTGCTGATGCGAAACGAGGGGCGGGTGGTCACCCGTACGATGCTGCTGGAACGAGTTTGGGATTTTCACTTCGATCCCAAGACCAGCGTGGTCGAAACTCATATCAGCCGGTTGCGGGCCAAGATCGACAAGCCATTTCCGATCGCCCTACTGCACACTGTGCGCAACACTGGCTACAGCATCCATGTTCCGCTCTGACACCTTACGGAGTACGGCCTTCCGGTTGGCTTTGATCTTCTCCGGCCTGTTCTTTGTAACCTTCGTCGTCGCAGGATTTCTTGCTTACCAGATTATTTCGGCAGATCTCCGCGAACGACTGGATCGGACTTTGTCCGAAACCTTCGATATGATCGCCAGGTCCTACAGCGACGGTGATTTGGAAGACCTTGTCGGCACGGTGCACACTTACACGGCATCCACTCAGGACCATGACCGGGTTTTCTATCTCGCTGATGAAGCCGGGCAGCGGCTAGCAGGGAACGTGTCGAGCGCCGCAGTAAACCCTGGGTTATCGACAATGGCCGGCTCGGCATTTGGCCTAGAAGACGAAGCTCGCTATCGAGTGCGCAGCGGCACAATCGCTAGGAACGCCCTTGTAGTCGCATCGAGCTTTGAGGAGACCGACGAACTGGGCGGATTAGCCTTGACCAGTTTCGGCTGGGCCGGCGTCATTGCAACTGCCATCGCTGTCGCTGCGGGACTGCTCCTCGCCGGAGCAGTTCGAAAACGCATGCACGCCATCGGCGGTACGATGGGACGCGTCGGCCAAGGCGACCTGGCTGCGCGGATCCCATTGCGCGGGTCGGGTGATGATATCGACGTGCTGTCCGAACAAATCAATGCTGCCCTAGAGCGTCTTGCCGCATTGGTGGAAGGCATGCGTCAGGTCAGCGTCGATATCGCTCACGATCTCAAGACACCGCTGAATCGACTTTCGATCATCATCGAAGGTGCTCTCGAGACGGCTGAGCGAGGTCAGGGCAACGCCGCCGAGTTGGTCCAAGCCCAAATCGAGGCAGGTCGGATCAACGCGACCTTCGAGGCGCTGCTGAGGATTGCCCAACTCGAATCAGGGGCTCGGCGCGAGCGCTTCATTAACGTTTCGCTTGGCTCGGTCCTGTCCGTCTTGGTTGAGGCCTACGAGGATGTCGCGCAGGATAATGGCCAAAAGCTCACGCTATCCTTCGAACCCGGTAAACCAGCAATTGTCAGGGGAGATCGCGATCTGCTGACCCAGCTCTTTGCCAACCTGATCGAAAATGCGATCCGTCACGCAAAGGGCGGCAAGACGATAGAAATGTTCGTCCATAGGCAGAATGGTCAGGTGACCGCTCGCGTCGTGGACGACGGCCCCGGAATCCCGAAGGAAGAAAGTGAAAAGGTGTTCCGCAGGCTGTATCGCCTAGAGAAGAGCCGGAGCACCGAGGGTACCGGTCTGGGGTTAAGCATGGTCAAGGCCATTTCCGACCTCCATGGCGCGAGCATAGCCCTCTCCAATGCCAATCCCGGCCTGGCCGTAACAGTCACCTTCCCGGACGCAGATGGAAAAACCAGATGAAGATCCAGCTTTACCTCCCTCTTGGCGTGCTTGCCGCTCTTCTGGCCGCTTTCGGCATTGTCGCCGACGAGGTCTCCGAAGGAGCAACCCTGAGATTCGACAATGCGGTCTTGATGGCGCTTCGGGTGCCTGGCGATCCATCTAGCCCAATCGGTCCGTCCTGGCTTCCCGAGGCCGCGCGCGACGTCACCGCACTGGGTAGCTTTTCCGTCCTGACGATACTGGTCGTCGGCGTCGTGGCCTTCCTGACTTTGATCGGCAACCGGCGGACCGCGCTTTTCGTTACGGTGTCTGTGCTGGGTGGAACGATCGTCAGCACCGTCCTGAAGATGCTTTTTGACCGTCCCAGACCGGACCTAACGGGCGTCACCAAGGTCTTTTCCGCCAGTTTCCCCAGCGGCCACGCCACCATCTCGGCAGTCGTCTACCTCACGCTCGGCGCTATTCTGGCCGAGATCGCCGCGACCAGACGTCTTACGTTCTTCTTCTTTTCGGCCGCCGCTTTCCTGACCATCATCGTCGGCCTGAGCAGAATCTACTTGGGCGTTCACTTCCCCACCGATGTCGTTGCCGGCTGGTCCATCGGGGCTGCCTGGGCGTTGCTTTGCCTGCTGGTTTTTGGCGCCATGCGAGAGAGGCGAGCCGATTAGGCTGTACCGTTCCACGCCTGCTCCCTACACGGGGCGGCCATCCGCTTTCCCTCGTCGCGCTACCTTGCGAACTTTTGCAGGGTGACGTTCGTCAGGCCCGTGACGCGATCGCAATGGCCAAGCCACAGACCAAGAGCGAATGGTTTGCCCACAGCTAGGTACTAGCTTCATCCATTTCGTTGGGTGGGCGCTCTCACACGTTTCGCGAAGCACCTCACATCGCATCTACCCACTACGCATTGTTCATGTTCGGCGGCGGACTTCTGAACCTCATGCCAGATTATTCGGATTTCGCTATTCCCTTACAAATCCGTAAGGCTGGCGACAGGCGGACGTGATGTCACGCGGCAACAGTGCGGTGAGGACGGGCTCGCCCGTCGCCATCCTGGAGCCCGCCATGACCCGCATTCGCCACCTCAGCACTGCTCTCGCCGTCTGCCTGCTGCTCGTCACGCCCATCACGGCCGGCATCGAGGTCGCTGCCGCCGCCGAGCCGGCGGTGGCGCCCGAGACCAACCCGCCCGGCGACATTCCCGACAGCCAGGTGTTCATCGCCTATGCCGGCCCGGGCTTTGCCATGCAGGTGCCCGAAGGCTGGTCGCGTAACGACATCGCCGGAGGCGCCCGCTTTGCCGATAAATACAACCTGATCGAAGTAACGATCGCCGACGGCCCGGCCCCCACCGTCGCGAACGCGACCGGCGGCGAAGCGACCGAGATGACCGCCAATGGCCGCGCCGTGAAGATCACCGGTATCAAGCAGGTGAAGCTGAAGGGCAGCGCCGCGATCCGGATCCAGTACGAGGCCAATTCCGAACCCAACGACGTCACCGGCAAGCAGATCAGGCTCGAGCGGGTGCGCTACCTCTACGGCAAGAACGGCAAGCTGCTGCGCCTCGACATGGCCGCCCCGGCCGGCGCCGACAATGTCGATCAGTGGCTGCTCATGGCCAACTCCGTGACCATGAACTAATGCTTATCCTGGCTGCTACCGAGCTCTACCGGTTCTACCACAAGGGCGACGAGGAAACCGCGGCGCTGAAGGGGGTGAGCCTGACCCTGGCGCCGGGCGAGTTCGTAGCCTTGCGCGGGCCATCGGGCAGCGGCAAGTCGACGCTCCTGGCCTGCCTCGCCGGGCTCGACGATCCCGATGGCGGCAATGTCGAGCTCGCCGGCGAGCGCCTGAGCCGCCGGCCGGAAACCCAGCGGGCGCAGTTGCGGGCCCGATATGTCGGGCTGCTGCTGCAATCGGGCAACCTGTTCGAGCACC
>WPCJ01017549.1_pt1 | contig 61741 bp, 60 predicted proteins | sample 5399831 | NCBI WGS metagenome assembly WPCJ01 (sample SAMN12869470, study PRJNA574797) | sludge metagenome | isolation source: wastewater treatment of pH10 | place: China:Beijing | collected 2019-05-20
GGGAGCTTCGGCTTCTGTGCAGCGAAACCGGTGATGAGCCGCGCCGCGGGATAGTACCAACCGGTGGCCTGCTTATCCTGCTGTTTGGTCGTGAAGAGCGGATAGCTCACGTCCTCGGCCAGGATGCCGTCGCCGGACGCCGCCTTGAACGGCAGCGTGAAGCCGTTCGTCGTCTTCGTCGCGTCCGACTTCTGCTCGCCCTTGGTGGACACCAGCGTGCCGGTCACCTTGACGAACTTGTCGAGCAGGCCCGGCGATGCTTCGCGCAGGTTCTCCCCGAATTCGCCGAAACGCACGACAGCATTCTCGCCATCCGCCTGCTCGATCCAGATCTGATGCGCCTGCGCGGAGGTGACAGCGCCGAGCATGGCGACAACGGCGAGAGAGAGCTTCTTCATGATCGATGCCTCGACAAAGCCTTGTGAACGAAATATCCGGCGCGGATGAGATCGAAGTATCGACATCATCCGCGCCGGATCGATTTGTCCTGTATATCGCTACGTTCGATCAGAAATCGAACGCAGCCGACAGGATGTAGGTGCGCGGATTACCCACGGTCTGGAAGCCGCCGCTGGTGATCCAGTAAGTCTCCCCCGTCACGTTCTCGATATTCGCACGGAACGTCACAGGTTTGCCGGTGAGCGCAGTGGTCGTGTAGCGCGCACCAATGTCGAGGCGCGTCCAGTCGGACAGCTTCTGATACGGCAGGTTGGCAGTCGTGAGATGGGAGTCGCCGGTGTAGATCACACGGCCATTGACCGCGAAGCCGTAGAGCCAGGGCAAATCATAGTCGAGACCGGCCGAGACTGTCGTCCGCGGAATGCCTGCCGCGTCGTTGCCAATCTGCGCCGCGACGGCCGGATTGGTCAGTTCGGGACGGATGAACATCGCACTGGCCATGCCACGCAGGCCAGGCGCGATCAAACCGTAGGCCGACAATTCGACGCCGCGATTGCGTTGCTCGCCGTCGTAAAGCCGCTCGTTCGTAGCCGTGGTGATGACGCTGGGACGGGTGATCTGGAACAGCGCGACACTGGTCGTGATCGTGCCCCAATCAACCTTGACGCCCACTTCCTGCTGTTTCGACTTGTATGGAGCGAGGACAGCACCACTATTGGCAAAGCCAGCACCGACCACCATGCCCTGGCTCAGACCCTCGGCATAGTTTGCGTAGAGCGAGACATTCTGCAGCGGCTTGATCACGAGGGCCGCGAGCGGCGTGGTCGCGGCGGCATCGTAGCCACCAGTCAGCGCACCCGTGGCAGTGCTGAAGCTATCCTGCCTCACCATCTGATGACGGGCCCCGACGGTGAGCAGAACCCGCTCGTTCAGGAACGACATCGTGTCAGCAACGGCGACGCTCTGGAAAGTGATGTCAGCAGCCTTGTTCGGCGACGTGCGTATACCGGTCACAACCGGCAGAGGCGCCGGATTGTAGATGTTCGACGGCACGGACTGGGCCGCCGTGTTCGCCACGTAAGCGTTGCCGTTTTCCTGATTGTAACCGCTATAGGCGACATTGACCGAGTGACTGATGAAGCCGGTGTCGAACTTCGATCGCAGGCCGACATTGCCGCTGACGGTCTTGCTATAGGAGTCGTAGTAGGCGTTGATGAGACGGAAATCGCCGTTGGCGAGGACGCCGCTCGGGTAACCGGTGACGCGCGAGTCGGGGAACGTCTGCTCGTTGATCCCATCGCGATAGCCAATGCCGGCATAGGCGGTCACCGTATCGGTCAGATCGTATTCGATCGCCGATGCGATGGTGTTGTCCCGCTGCTTGAGCTGCGTGCCGGGGTACCAGTTGCTGTTGGCATCCGGCGGCCTCGGAATGGATAGCACCGCGGTGTTGATCCCGATCTGCGGGCGGAAATTCTTGGTGTCGTCGTTCTGCGAGATCGCATCGAGGGTCCAGCGCAGACGGTCGCCACGATAATCGAGCCCCAGCGCGCCGAGACCGGTGCGCCAGTTGCCGCCGTCGATCGATGCCTCACCGTTGCGACCGACGCCGTTGAAGCGAACGCCCCACTCCTTGTTGTCGCCGTAGCGCTGGCTGGTTTCCAGGTGCAAACCATAGTTGCCTGCACTCTGGAAGAACGGCGTCAGACGCGCAAAAGGCACTTCGCCCGCACGCTTCGTCGTGATGTTGATGCTGCCACCAACGCTGCCGCTCGGCGCGATTCCGTTGATGAGCGCACCCGGCCCTTTGAGAACTTCCAGACGCTCGACGATCTCGGCCGGAACGCGATTGGACGACACCAGACCGTAAAGACCGTTCAACCCGACGTCAGCAGAGCCTACCGTGTAACCACGGATCGTGAACTCATCGCTGAATCCGTTGCCTGCGGTGGTGGTTCGGATCGAGGCATCATTGATCAGCGTGTCAGCGATCGTGCGGGCCTGCTGATCTTCCAGCAGCTTCGCCGTGTAATTAACCGTGCTGAACGGCGTGTTCATCACGCTGGTCGAACCGAGCAGACCGAGCGTGCCGCCGGTTGCGATCTGTCCGCCCGCATAGGCTGGCGCTGGCGTACCGATGGTGCGGGTTGTTCCAACTGTCGTGGACGGCACAACGGGCTGCTGCTCAGTCTGGCGCGGCGCGGCGACTCGCGATGCACGCTGCGGCGCTGTGCGAGAACGAACCGTCGTCGTACGCGCGCGCTGTCGCGGCGCATCGACGGAGACCGGCGGCAGCACGTTCGGTTGTGCGCTTTGCGCCTGCACCTGCGAAGCCCCCGCTCCGCTCAGGCACAGCGCAACGACGCTCGTCGCCGCGCCGACAAACAAACGATTCCTGTAGTTCCGATAGATAGTCACAAACGCCCCCAGTCACATGATGAGGGCGTGACTAGGTAATCGCAGACACGGAGGCAACGCGGCTGAATTAGAATAGATTTAGGAACGGGAATAAGTTCCCGCCGCTTCGAACGCATCATACGGTCGTTCAAGACGAATCCTGCGAGACCGCCTCATCTGCTGCGGCATTCTGACACGCACCACAAAAGGATCATCGATCGAATCTCACACGCCTTCGTTGTGGCGCCGGCTCCGTCTCGATTTCGCGTCCAGGCGAATCCATCCGCGCACAGGCAGCTTGAGGTGGCCAGATATTGATCTTGCCTTGATGGCGGAAACCCTGCCAAGACCGTGACCGACATTCCCGCCTTCTGATCACCGGACCACATCCATGCGAATTACCCTCGTCGGCTCCCGCCACTTCGGCGTCACCACGCTCGACATGCTCAAGAGCCACAAGGTCGAAATCGTCAGCGTCGTCGTCGCCGATGCCGAGGATCGTCTGGCTGCCGCAGCCAAGGCAGCAGGCATTCCGGTCACCGTGCAGGCGAATCCGAAACTGGTCGTCGCCGCGGAGATCGCCGACGGCACAGACCTGATCATCACCGCCCACAGCCACGCCCGGATCGGGCAGGACGCGCTGGACAAGGCCAGGCTCGGCGGCGTCGGCTATCACCCCTCGTTGCTGCCCCGTCACCGGGGAATCGCGGCGGTGGAATGGACCATCAGGGAAGGCGACCCGATCGCCGGCGGCACCGTTTACCACCTGGCAGATGTCATGGACGGCGGCGCCATCGCCGCCCAGGAATTCTGCTTCGTGAAAAAGGGCGAGACCGCCCGCGAATTGTGGGAGCGCGCCCTCGCCCCGCTCGGCTACAAGCTGCTCGGTGAAGTCGTCGATTATGCCATTGCAAACAACAGCTTGCCTGCAACCTACCAGGATGAGCAGTTCGCCACCAAGGCGCCCAAGCTCCACTGACTTGCAAGTCTGCATTAAAATATTACCGGTTCCCCGGGGAACGATCCCCGGGGAATGTGCGTTGCAGCGACATATGTGTTATGGGCTCACTGCGCACCGCACAAACTTTGGACACATTAGGCTCCAATAACGCGGCCCATCACAACATTTCGAGGATTTGATTCAATGCGTTTCGACCGCATGCGCGTGTTCCTGTCCGCCTCCCTGCTGGCCGGTACCACGTTTGCCGCCACCGCCCCCGCGTCCGCCCAGCATCCCTATGATGGTCTTTGGAACGTCACCATTTTCACGCAATCTGGCAGCTGCGACCGCACGGCCAGCTATCCGCTGACGGTGACCGACGGCCGGGTTTCCGCCCCCGGCGCCGAAGTCTCCGGCAAGATTGCAACCTCGGGCGTCGTCCGCGTCGCCATCGGCCCGGCATTCGCTAACGGCCAGCTCGCAGGTAATGCCGGCTCCGGCAAATGGAATGGCGCCTCGAACGGCGTCCCCTGCAGCGGGCGCTGGGAAGCTTCTCGTCAATAACCCGCAGCCAGGAAATGCTCCTATGAAAGTCGTCTCGATCTCCCCGCGCGCTCTCGCCCGGACCACTGTCGTCGCTGCCGCCCTCGCGGTGCCGTCGATCGCGGCGTTCGCCCAGTCGGCGCCGTTTGCGGGGATGGCAGGCGTGTGGTCCGGTCAGGGCAACATCTCGCTCGACGACGGCTCCAAGGAGCGCATCCGCTGCAAGGCGACCTACGCCGTTTCGAACGACGGCAATGGCCTGAACCAGGCCCTGCTCTGCGCCAGCGACAGCTACAAGTTCGAGCTGAAGAGCAATGTGCAGGCCAAGGGAAATCAGCTTACCGGTCAGTGGTCCGAGACCACGCGCAATGTCAGCGGCGAGCTGTCGGGCACCTCCAGCGCCGGCAAGTTCAACGTCAATGTCTCGGCCCCGGGCTTCGACGCCAAACTGACCTTGACCACCACCGGCAACAAGCAGGCCGTCTCGATCTCGTCCGACGGCCAGTTCAAGGGCGTCAACATCACGCTGAATCGCAGCTGAGCTCGTTCATCACTGAATTCCCAAACCCCGGCCGCAATTGCGCTGCCGGGGTTTTGTTTTGCGCGCGCATTGCTGCTGCGCAATTCCTGTGCATTGCAAAGCCTGGCGGTCTCGACGATACAGCCTTCATTCTAGGCAGACGCCGGGCATAACGGCGCTGGCCCGAGCAGGAAAACGCCCGCGTCCATGACCACGTATCCGCCGTCGAAACGTCGCGCCGCGCTGTGGATGTCCGGCTGGCTGCTGCTGATGCTGTTCGTCGCGATCGGCGGGCGCGAGACGTTGCGCGATCTCAACGTCTTTCAGGTCATGGAAATCCGCTCGCTGCTGGGCTTCGTGTTCCTGATGCCCATCGTCCTGATGAATGGCGGGTTCGGCGCCATGCAGACCGCGCGCCCGATGGCTCATGTCTCGCGCAATCTCGTCCACTATGCAGCGCAACTCGGCTGGTTTTACGCGCTGACGCTGATCCCGCTCAGCCAGCTGGTCTCCATCGAATTCACCATGCCGATCTGGATCGCCATCATGGCCGCGATCTTTCTCGGCGAACGCATCACGCGGTGGAAGGTGGTTGCCATTGTGCTCGGCCTGATCGGCGTCGTCGTCATCGTGCGGCCCGCCGCCGGTGAACTCAATGCCGGACAGCTGATCTCGCTCGCTTCGGCTTTCGGCTTCGGCATCTCGGTGACCTTGATCAAATCGCTGACGCGCACAGACAGCGCGCTCAAGATCATCTTCTGGATGATCGTGGTGCAATCGGCGGCCGGGCTCATTCCGGCACTATCGGCCTGGCAGTGGCCGTCGGCCTATGTGTGGTTCTGGCTGGTGGTGGTCGGCTTCTGCGGCACCTTCTCGCACTTCTGCATGGCGCGCGCGATGCTCTATGCCGATGCGACCGTTGTGATCCCGATGGACTTCCTGCGCGTGCCGCTCAGCGCCACCATCGGATGGTTACTATACTCTGAACGGCTCGATATGTTCACGCTGCTCGGCGCCGCACTGATCCTCGCGGGCAATACGCTGAACCTGCGCAGCCCCGCACCGGTGGCTGCGCGCGCAAGCGCCTGAGTTCCATCTCCGATTTTATTCGCACATTGCGCGTACCGACATTTGAGCGGTTGCATCAAGTTGCTATTTTGTCCGTCGCCAATCGGTCACCCGACCGGATTCGATGGGGAGATTTGCCGTGCGCCAGCTCGTATTCGCTTTGTCTGCGCTGTCCGTCGTTTTCAGCGCCGATGCAGCGCTTGCCGATAAACGCGTTGCGTTCGTGGTCGGTAACGGCGCCTACAAGAATGTCGATCCGTTGCCGAACCCGCCTATCGACGCGAAAGCAATGGCGAGCACATTGCGCAATGTCGGCTTCGAGGTGATCGAGGGTTCCAATCTCACCCGCGACGGCATGACCGAGCGGCTGCTCGAATTCGGCCGCAAGGCGCAGGGCGCCGATGTCGCATTGTTCTTCTATGCCGGCCACGGCATCTCGGTGAACAACATCAACTATCTTCTGCCCGTCGATGCCAATCTGAAATCGGAGATGGACGTCAAGCTCGGCGCCGCCATCAATGTCGAGATGACGCTCGAACAGACCATGGGCGATGCCAAGGTCAAGCTGGTGTTCCTCGACGCCTGCCGCGACAATCCGTTCGCCGCAAAAATCCGCTCCAGTGGATCCGCGACCCGAAGCGTTGCGGTGTCGTCCGGCCTCGCCGAAATGAAGTCCGGCGAAGGCACGCTGATCGCCTTCGCCACCAGCCCCGGCCAGACCGCGCTGGACGGCAAGAGCGGCGGCAACAGCCCGTTCACGCGGGCGCTGCTCACCAACATCACCGCGCCCGGCGCCGAAATCCAGCAGGCCATGACCAAGGTCCGCGCGCAGGTGCAGGACGAGACGAACAAGGGCCAGCTGCCCTGGGGACACACCAACCTGATCGGCGCCGTCTATCTCAATCCGGACGTCCAGACGCAGGTGCAGGTTGCTGCCGCGAGCCCGACGGCCACCATGCCTGCTGCGGCCACTGCCGGTTCCGATGTCGAACTGGAATTCTGGCGCTCCATCAAGGACTCCAACCGCCCCGAGGAGCTCAACGCCTATATCACCATGTATCCGAACGGCCAGTTCAAGCCGCTCGCCCTCGCCCGCATCGCCGCGCTGCAGGAGGCCGCCACGGCGCCGCGCACCGCGGCTCCAGGGGGCGACAAGGCGGTCTTCACCGAACAGGCCAGCCAGCTCACTGAGGACAAGATCGGCCTCAACCAGGTCAAGCGCCGCGACGTGCAGCGGCGCCTCAACGCCCTCGGCTTCGATAACAAGGCCACCGGCAGCTTCGACGCCGGAACCCGCGGCGTGATCACGCGCTGGCAGGCTGCGCGCGGCTACCCGACCTCGGGTTATCTGAACAAGGTGCAGCACGTGGCGCTGCTTGCCGAACCCGTGACCCTGGCGGAGGAGCCTGCTCCCGCGCCGAAGCCGGTGCGCCGTCAGGTGCAGCAGGCTTATGAAGAGGCTCCGCCGCCGGTTGCCCGCCGTCAGGCCGCGCCAGCGCCTGCGCCGGCGGTTGATCCCGCTCTGCCCGGCCGCTTCATCGGCGGCGTCGTCGGCGGCTTCCTCAACCGCTAAAGGCTAGCACTGCACGCGTCCGATCCATCCTCGATGGTCGGACGCGTTTCTTTTGTCGCAGGGAAGCGCGCGCTATTTGCCGGCGGCCTTGCGCAGTGCATCATTGATGCGGTCCTGCCAGCCGGGGCCGCCCTCCTGAAAATGTTCCAGAACGTCCTGATCGATCCGCAGCGACACCAGCTCGCGGACACCGGGGACGGCTGCTTTTTTGGCCGGGGCCTCGACCACAGGCGCGGTTGCCTTCTTGAAGGCCGCCTCGGCTTCGCTGCGGGCATCCTTGGGACGGCGTGGTGACTGGGCCATGACGGGCAATCCTTACAGGGTGTGATGCTCCTCAAGAGCTAGGACAAGGCCCACACAATTACCAGCCGGTAAGAAACACCGAGGCGCCGTCGGGCTGCCGCAATGAACGTAGCGCCCCGCCCGATACGCCCGGTAACAGAACGTGCAGATTCGAATGCTATCTTGTGGAGCCGTGGCACTGCGTTGCAACACGATGCAACGCACAACGCCGGTCGCCGTTGCATCGCAAAAGCGCGATTGGAATATCACCAGATCAACGCATTTGTGTTGCGACAAGGTCAAACAAATCGGTTCTGGTCCCGCCAGTCAGGATAACCTAATCACGGGTCAACTCAGATGGTGAAGGAGGTCACGATGGCAGCATCCGCTGAAATCCGCACGACCAAGACGTCCCATCCGAACTCGCCGGGCACGACACCGCGCGGTCCCGACCTCCCGACCTGCCCGGTCTGCGCCGACAGCATGATCGCCGCAGAATCCTCGGCCTTCCTCGCGGACAACGTGGTGAGTTATCTGTGGACCTGCGACACCTGCGGCTACGGTTTCGTCACCAATCACAAGATGAAGAAGATCGGCTGTAGCTAGCTGCGTCTTGTCCGGCGAGGTTGTCCATCCAAGGTGTCCTTTTTGACCTTTTCGTCGCGTCTCGAAGGACGCCCCTTGCAGCAGGTCACCCGTTGGCAGCGACCGGGACACGCGCGGTCGCATCGAGAAAGCCCGTCAAACGCCGGCGGATAATGCTCTCGGCGTCCGCCATGATCCGATCGATCAACTCCTTGACGCTTGGAATATCGGAGATCAAACCCGCGACCATGCCGCAGCTCCACGCACCGGCATCCATCGCGCCGTCCATCATGACTTTTGGATAGACACCTGCGACTTCGTTGATGATGTCACCGATGGCCAGGTGATCGCCCTTTGCGCGCTCGGTCGCCATCAGTCTTTCGACACCGGCATTGTTGAGAACGCGCTCCGTATTCTTCAGTGAGCGCATGATGAGGCGCGTGTCGAGTTCAGACGCCCCGACAATTGCATCCTTGACGTTCTGATGCACCGGCGCTTCCTTCGTCGCGACAAAGCGTGTTCCCATATTTATACCCGCAGCGCCCATGGCCAAGGCCGCGACCAGACTGCGCGCATCCGCCATGCCGCCGGAAGCGACAAAAGGAATCTTCAGCTCGTCGGCCGCGCGCGGCAACAATATCATGTTCGGAATATCATCTTCGCCGGGATGCCCGCCGCATTCGAATCCATCGACACTCACCGCGTCGCATCCGATCTTTTCAGCCTTGAGCGAATGGCGGACAGATGTGCACTTGTGAATGACCTTGATGCCCGCGGCCTTCAACGCCGGCATATATTGCTCCGGACTGCGGCCAGCTGTCTCGACGGCCTTGACGCCGCCTTCCTGGATGGCGGCGATATACTCGGGATAGGGAGGGGCGTCGAAAGTCGGCAGGAATGTGAGATTCACACCGAACGGCTTGTCCGTCATATCGCGGCAGCGGGCGATCTCTTTTGCGAGCTTCTCGGGCGTGCGTTGCGTCAAACCAGTGATGATGCCGAGACCGCCGGCATTGGAGACCGCCGCAGCCAGTTCAGCGAATCCCACATAGTGCATCCCACCCTGAATGATCGGATGCTCGATGCCGAACAGATCGGTGATGGCAGTTCTCATGTTCGTCTCCGGCTTCTTCTATTTCAATTGATGATCGTATGATGGGAAGTCACGAGGTCACTGCCAGGAGCTGGACTTCGATACTCTGCTAAATTGAACCGGCGCAGTCTGCTTCCTGAAAGGCGTCTTTCGGCTCATCCCCGAAGACCTCACTCCGGCGCATGTGCGTAGCGCATGAGATGAAACGCGGGGTCGCCGAAGAGGATGTCGATCGCGCCGATCCGCTTGAAATAGTGGCCGACATTGAGTTCATCGCTCATGCCCATGCCGCCATGCAGCTGGATCGCCTGTTCGCCGACGAAGCGTGCCGCGTAGCCAACTTTGGCTTTTGTACCGGACGCCAGTCTCGAGACCCCGGCGGCACCGTCGCTCAGGCTGAGTACGAGATGCTGGGTCAGCGAGAGCGACTCCTGAAGCGCGATGAACATGTCGACCATCCGGTGCTGCAGGACCTGGAACGTCCCGAGGGTGGCACCGAACTGTTTGCGCGTCTTGCTGTAATCGAGCGTCGCGGCATTGAGCTCGGTCATCGCACCAACCGCCTCGGCACAGAGGCCGCCGATGGCGCGATCTCGGCATCGCTCGAGCATGGCCGTGCCATCTCCCTCGCCGCCGAGAAGATTGCCAGCGGGAATGCGGACGTCCCTCAATGTGATCTCGGCAGCGCGCCGGCCATCCATCGTCCTGAAACTCTGCAGATGAAGACCCGCGGAGCGAGCATCGACGACGAACAGGCTCACCCCACCTTCATCGCGGCGCTCGCCACTGGTGCGCGCCGAGACGATGATCTGGTCGGCCCAGGGCGCCCCCACTACCACCGTCTTCGCACCGTCGAGAATGAACTCCTCGCCGACCTTGCGAGCGGTTGTCGAGACGCTGCCGAGGTCATAGCGGGATCCCTGTTCTGCCCATGCCAGCGCCCAGATCGTGTCGCCCCGCCCGATCGACGCAAGATATTCGCTGCGTTGGATTTCGGAGCCGTCAGCCTCGATGATGCCGCCAGCCAGCACGACGGTCTCGAAATACGGTTCGACCACCAGGCTGCGGCCGAATTCCTGCATCACGATCATCGTGGTCAGCGGACCATCGCCGACGCCGCCAAACGCTTCGGCGAAAGGAGCTGACAGCAATCCCATATCGGCGAACTGCTTCCAGTGGGCGCGGCTCCAGCCATCCTCGCTCGATATGATACGGCGACGGGTGTCGAAGTCATACTGATCCTTGAGAAGCCTCTGAACGCTGTTGCGCAGAATCTCCTGCTCGTCGGTCAGCTGGATATCCATGAGCGATATACCTCTCGACCCGGCTCAAAGACCGAGCACCGCCTTTGCGATGATGTTGCGCTGGATTTCGTTGGATCCGCCATAGATGCTGAGCTTGCGAGAATTGAGATATTTCTCCGTCGCGGTGTGCCCGTGTGCGGGTCCCGGCATAAACCGGTTGTCACCCCCCGCGGGCTCGCGCAGTGCCAAGCCATTTTGCCCGGTGGCGCGATGCGTGAGTTCGGTGATGCGCTGGAATATCTCGGTGCCCCGGATCTTGAAGAGGGACGCCGCAGGCCCCGGATCGATCCCTCGCGCCATCTGCGCAACGACCCGCAATTCGGTCGCTTCCAGCGCCAGGATATCGAGCTCGACCCGCGCGATGTCACGTATCATCTCACCGAATCCGGGATCGTCCTCCGGCACTTCGTTTCGAACCACATCCTTCAGACGACGGAGATATCGCGTCGAGCGGCCGATCCCCGCCATGCTGGTCCGCTCATTGCCCAGCAGAAACTTGGCATAGGTCCAGCCCTTGTTTTCTTCTCCGATCAGATTGGCGACCGGAACGCGGACATCTTCGAGAAAGACGTCGTTCACCTCATGCGCCCCGTCGATCGTGATGATCGGCCGGACCGTCACACCCGGCGTCTTCATGTCGATCAGCAGGAACGATATGCCGGCTTGCGGCTTCGCGGCGGGATCCGTGCGCACAAGGCAGAAGATCCAATCGGCGTGTTGCGCCAGGGTCGTCCATGTTTTGTGGCCATTGACGACATAGTGGTCGCCGTCACGCACGGCCTTGGTCCGAACCGACGCCAGATCGGAGCCCGATCCAGGTTCCGAATAGCCCTGACACCACCAGTCCTCGCCCGACAATATGCGCGGCAGGAACTTCTGCTTCTGCGCATCGGTGCCGAACGTGTAGATCACGGGCCCGACCATGGTCACGCTGAACGCGAGCGGCGGCAGGGTCCCTGCCCGCGACGTCTCCTGCTCCCAGATGAAACGCTGTGTAAGTGACCAGCCCGGGCCGCCATACTCCTTTGGCCATAACGGAGCGATCCATCCCTTCCGGTGCAGAATGCGATGCCACAGCAGGGACTGTTCCTTGCTTAGATCCGTCTCCTGATTGAGGACGCGCATTTCTTGCGGATAGTTCTCGGCGATGAAGGCCCGAACCTCATCGCGGAAGGCCGCATCTTCGGTCGAGAGCTTGAGCTCCATGGCCGTACTACCATTTCTCGCCGAACGGGCGGATCTCGTGCTCGAACGTCCAGGCGTCGCGCGGCTGCTGGTAAAGCGACCAATAAGCCTCGGCGACGGCCGCTGGCCGCATCAACCGGTTCGGATCGAGGTTCTCCATCGCCTGCGGCCCCTCGCGGTTGGTGATCAGCTGCCGCACCCATTCCGTGTCGACGCTCGAATCGATGATCAGATGCGCGACATGTATGTTTTTGGGGCCGAGCTCCCGCGCCATCGATTGCGCGACCGCGCGCAGACCGAATTTCGCGCTGGCGAAAGCCGCGAAGCCGCTTCCTCCCCGCAGACTTGCCGTCGCGCCCGTGAAGAAAATGTTGCCCTTGCCCCGCGGGAGCATCACGCGCGCCGCCTCGCGGCCAGCCAGGAATCCGGAGTAGCACGCCATTTCCCAGACCTTGCGGAACACCCGCTCCGTCGTGTCGAGAATCGGAAAATTGACGTTGGCGCCGATGTTGAAGACGCAGATTTCGAGCGGCGCATGCGCGTCGGCATCGGAGATGAACTTGGCGATCTCCTCTTCCTTGCGCGCATCGAGCGTGCGCCCGAACACGGTCCCTCCCGCAGCTTCGATCTCCTTGACCAGTGGCGCGAGTTTCTCGCCCTGCCGGCGCCCCACGAAGACCGTGAATCCCTCCGCGGCAAATTTCTTCGCGATTTCGCCGCCGATGAAGTCGCCGGCACCGACGACGGCGACAGTTGCATTGCGTTTTGCCAATTGAGTTCTCCCAGATACGAGTGAGTCATGACGAACGACGTCATGGTTTGGCTAGGCGCGGAGCGATTCCGCGAGCTTGTGTTTGAGGATCTTGCCGGTGGAGGTTGCCGGCAGCGCCGGCAGCACGATGATCTCCGAGGGACGTTTGTAGGATGTGAGTTGAGGCCCGATATGCGCCATCAAGTCAGCGACCGTCGTCTCGCTCCCCTGCAGCAGCTGCACGAAGGCCACGACCTCCTCGTTGCCTTCCACCGCGCGCCCGACGACCGCACATTGCACGACCGATGGATGCTTGCTCAGAACGGCTTCGATCTCGGCAGGATAGACGTTGAACCCCGAACGGATGATCATTTCCTTGGTGCGGCCAACAATGAACAGGCAGTTGTCATCGATGCGCGCCAGATCTCCGGTATTGAACCAACCATCCGGATCGATCGCCTTTGCAGTGAGATCCGGCGCCAGATAGTAGCCGCGCATCACGTTTCGGCCGCGAACGTGAAGTTCGCCGATCTCACCGGACGGTTTCTGCGTTCCGTCGAGGCCGAGAATCTTCGCTTCGATCCCCGGCACCAGCGGGCCAACCCCCTGGTCGCTGCGCGGCCCGTCAATGCGGACACCGGCCAGCCCCGGCGAGCATTCGGTGATCCCGTATGCATTCAGGAGCGGAATCCCGAGTTCGAGCTCCACGCGAGATTTTAGCTCGAGGTCCAGCGGCGCACCGGCAACCGCGATCAGGCGCAAGGCCCCGGCGTCAAGCTTCCCCAAACCAGCAACGGACTTGTACTCAAGCAGCCTTTGATAGGTCGCCGGCACGCCGTTCAGGATCGTAATACCCTCGTCCGACATCGCTTTGACCAGCGCTGCGGGATCATACTTGCTCGCCAGACGGACGACCGCGCCCGTCATCAGCGTCATGATCAGCAACGAAATCCCGACGATGTGTGAAATCGGCAGAACGACGTACTGCTTGTCGGCGGCCGTCATACGACGCAGTTCTGCGGTGGTCCTGGCGCTGAACAACAGGTTCTCATGCGTCAGCATCACGCCTTTCGGCGTACCGGTGGTCCCGGACGTATAGATCAGCACGGCGACCTGGTCCCTGGGGCTGAGTTCCACCGGCTCCGGTCGCGTCTGGTCGTTGAGAGCCGTCGCTGCGATTTCCGATAGCGGGCCGAGCCGCTGCACTTGCGCTTCGTAGCGCTCGGCATGGCTCGCCGCCTCTTTCGAAACGCCCGCCGTGAAAAGCACCCGGCGCGAACCGCTGTGATCCCTGATCTGGTCTAGCTCACGCGCTGACAATCGCGGATTTGCGACGATCGCCCACACATCGAGCCGGCTGGCCGCAAGAAGAAGGACCGCGAGCGCGATGCTGTTCTCGCTGACGATCATCAGCCGGTCGCCCGGCCGGATGCCGAGGCCGGCGAGATCACGCGCAACATCCGCCACCGCCGCATGCAACTGACCATAGGTCATGCTGCCGACGTCATCGATCAACGCCGTCCGGTCGGGCGTTTCAGCCACGTGACGATCGATAATGTGATCGATGCGGCGCGGCAGCGCAGAGAGCATTTGCGTCGCTTGATCGGTCTCGACCTGCGTTAACATCTCAGTCCTCCCTGAAAAGAGCTGCTTTTTGCAGCTTCTCCGTTGTGCTGGCTCAGGCCGTCTTCGTCTTCAACGCGGCACCTTGCTCGACAATCGCTTCTTCCACGTCCCGGAGACTGTCCTTTCCGAAGAACATCTCGTTGCCGACGAAGAATGTCGGCGAACCGAACGACCCGCGGGCCACCGCGTCATTCGTGTCCTTGATCAGCTTCTGCTTCACATCATCCTGCTGGGCGCGGAGGATCAACCGGTCGATATCGATGCCCGACGCCCTGAACGCTGCAACGAAGACTTCCGGATCGTCCATCTTCTTCGGTTCTTCCCACATATGGTGGTATGCAGCCGTGAAGTACGGCTCGAAGACACCTTCAAATTTGGCAGCGACTGCGCCGCGCATGAGCATCAGCGTATTGACCGGAAAGAACGGATTGCTTTTGAACCCGGTGATGCCGTGACGCCGGACGAAGCGCTCGATTTCGAGCCGCTGGTATTCGGGCTTGTTCTTGATGCCGCGCAACGACTCGGCCGGCGACATGTTTCCAGTGGCCTTGTAGATCCCGCCCAGCAGCACCGGAACATATTCGAATTTCACGCCGGTGCGCTGCTCAATTCCCGCAAGAGCCGCCTCCGCCAGATAGGCGTTCGGGCTGCCGAAATCGAAATGAAATTCCGGCTGTGGTCGGTTGCTCAACGGCGCCTCCTCATCGATCTACGGGCATGGTCAGACGCTGCCCTTACCTCGGACGCTAGAGTTCTATTTTAGAACTGTCAACGACGAAGCGATCCCCGGAACAGAAATTGCGGTACCGTATTGTTTTGAGGTCCGTGCCAAAATAGACTGCGAGCAGCATCCTTGCCCGGAGACAACGAATGAAATGGGAAGCGCTCGAGGAGGAGCCCTGCTCGCTGGCTCGCACCGTTGCGGTGATCGGCGATCGCTGGACCTTGATGATCTTGCGCGAGTGCTTCCTGCGTCAGCGCCGGTTCGAGGGCTTCCAGGCATCGCTGGGGATTACGCGGCATCTCCTCGCGGATCGGCTGAAGAAGCTCGTCCGTTTCGGCGTGCTGCGACGCATTCCCTACATGGAGTCGCCCAAGCGATACGAATATATCCTGACCCAGAAAGGACTGGATCTCTACCCGATCATCATGTCCGTCGTTCACTGGGGGAACGTTCACATGGTCGACACGCGGGGCCGACCACTGCTTCATGAGCACAAAAAGTGCGGCAAGCATTTCGACCCGCTCATGATCTGCTCGGAATGCGGCGAGCCTCTCCACGCCAAGGAAGTCCATGTCCATCCCGGCCCCGGCGCGCGCGAAGCCGTTGTGCCGATGCCTGGCTTGGCAAAGCCTCGTGCGGCCAAAGCACGCCGTGCATAAAGCGGCCAGGTCCACCCCGAGACCGGGATGGACCTCACCGACGGTGCTCAATCCGAACTGGCGTCCAGGATATCGCCGAACTGCTCCCACGAAGTTCCGCTCCAGCGCTGCAGCTGAAGCTGGGTGTAAGCCATGCTGTTGCCCGGTCCGGTATTGATGGTGATCCCCGGAATGAGGGTCGGCAGGGACAGGCCGCGAATGTTGCGCGCCTGCTTCAGAATATTCTCGCGTGAATAGTCACCGGCACATTGCTTCAGGATCTGTTCCAGAATCTGGCCCTGCTCCGTTCCATAGACATAGTTCGCATCGCCTATATCGGCGCCGGGCAGATACTTCTCGAAGTGAGCCTTGTACCATTTGATGCCGGCGTCCTCCGCCCACTTTTTGTCGCCCGGATCCTTTGCGATGGTTGCCGCAATGACGCCGATCGCTTTTTCAGGTCCCGCCGGAACGATCGTCGAAGCGACCGAGCTTGACACATAGTTGATCAGGAACAGCGGTTTCCAACCGATCTCGGAGGCTTTCTTGATCGCCTGCGCGGCGAATTTCGGCGTGCCGGCGACAAGGAAGGCACCAGCGCCCGAGGCTTTCAGATTCACGACATGCGAATCGATGGTCGGCTCGCTGACCTCGTATGCGGACGCCACGACCTTGCTGTCGAAGCCCTCCTTGAAATAGCTCTTGAAAGCGGCGAGGAAGTCCTTTCCGAGGTCATCGTTCTGGTAGAGCAGCGCGATCTTCGCATCGGGTGCCGTCTTGGTAATGTACTTCGCGTATATCTTCCCCTCGGTGTCGTAGCTCGGCAGCCCCGTCGTCGTCATTGGAAATTCTTTGAAGTTCGCGAACTTGCTGACGCCGCTCACCACGAACAGGTGCGGGACTTTCTTCGCGTTCACATATTTGATGGTGGCGCCGATCCCAGGCGTTCCCAGAGGGCTGAACAGGAACGCGACCTCATCACTCTCGACCAGCTTACGGGTCTGCTCGACCGTCTTCGGCGGGCTGTAAGCATCATCGTAAGTAATGAGATTGATTTTCCTGCCATTGATGCCGCCGCGGTCATTGATCGAGCTGACATAGGCAGCGAGCCCTTTGCCGGTATTGCTCAGCGGCGATGCGGGGCCACTATAGGGAAATGTCGCGCCGATCTTGATCTCGGTATCCGTGACCCCGACCGTCTGGGCTTGCGCCTGCATGCTGAAAATCGTCGTCGCCATCGCGACACCAAAGATAATCCTCTTCACCATTGACCGCTCCCTCCCATGCGGCAGGCTCTGGCGCCTGCCATTCAAAATTTTTGTGATGATGATCGTCAGTATTTGGCCCGGACGTTGATGGCGCGGCCCGTTGCACGACCCTGCATGGCCTCGGACATCCGAAATCGGAAAGCTTTAACAGTCACCGACTGCATCCATGCGGCCTTCAAGGCCGCCGGAATAGATCGCAGCTTCGAGCGACCGAGCCGAAGAATATGGCGCATACGAATCCGCCATGCTGCCGGGCTTCGGCGCATGTCCCCATCCTCCCTGTCTGGCTCGCCATCCTTGGCTCATGGCGGCGACACGCGATCATTCGATCGCAATTATCGAAGGACAGTCAGTTCTTTTATAGAACTTGTCAATCGATAACTCGCCGCAGGCACGCGACGAGAATGGCCTGCAGTGCCAGCCCCGCGACCGCCAGATGTTGGCGTCAGGTTCTCCGGTCCGTGACCGCATGTTTGCGAGATTTGTCCAGATCGGCGCCTGCAGCGCATAGCGCCAGAGCGCTTGGGGTCGTGCGGGAAGAGTACGTTGGCCGGCAGGAAGCGGCCCTCACCAGTAGCTTCGCGCCCAGATGAACGGTCCGCTGCCGTGGATACGACGCATCACGTTCGCTTCACGGATCAACTCCGCGTTGCCAGCAGCGCGGGCCTTCCGGGCCGAGCCGTCAACAGATGAGCTTTTGCTGCTAAAGCGACTTCGGGGCCGCCCTCATCATAGGCGCGGTCATCGCCTCGATTTTCAGAAGAGTATCGAGTTGCGATCTGGTCAGCAGATTTTCCTCGAGGATCACGTCGGCGACCTTGCGCCTCTCTTTCAGGGCGCGTCGCGCCACGCGCGACGACACTTCGTACCCCAATGTCGGAACAAGGGCAGTGACGATCGTGATGCTGTCCTCAACCAAAGCCAGGCAATGATCGCGATCTGCCTCGATTCCGTTTACGCAACGGTTGGTGAGCGTTGTCACCGCCGCCGTCAGATGCCTCAATGACGACAAGATGCAGTAACCGATCGTCGGCTCAAAAGCATTCAGCTGAAGTTGGCCACCTTCCGCGCACATCGTAACCGTAAGATCATTGCCAATGACCAGGAATGCCACTTGATTCACGACCTCCGGTATGACCGGGTTCACCTTGCCGGGCATGATGGACGAGCCAGCCTGCACGGCCGGCAGACGAATCTCGCCGAACCCAGCCCTCGGACCGCTGGAAAGAAGCCTGAGGTCGTTGCAAATCTTCGAGAGTTTGACGGCCACACGTTTGAGCACACCCGAGAACAGAACGAAGGCTCCCATATCGGACGTGGCCTCGATCAAATTGCTCGCCGGAACGACTGCCTCGTGCGAGACCCGCGCCAGCTCTTCCACCGCGAGCGCCGCATATCTGGGATCCGCTGTAATTCCGGTACCGATGGCGGTCGCGCCCAGATTGACCTCACGGAACAGTGCCGCTGCCTCCTTCAGCCGGGCCACATCCTCTTTGATGGTCACGAAGAACGCATCGAACTCCTGGCCGAGCGTCATCGGAACGGCGTCCTGAAGCTGCGTGCGGCCCACCTTGAGAACATCGCCGAATTCCACCGCCTTCGCCTTGAATGCGTAGGCCAGCTCATCGAGAGCAGCGATGAACGGCGTGGTGGCGAATATGATCGCCAGCCGCAACGCGGTCGGATAGGCATCGTTGGTCGACTGCGCCATGTTCACATCGTCATTGGGATGCAACGCGGCATAGTCGCCCCGTTTGCGTCCCATCACTTCAAGAGCGACATTGGCCACCACTTCATTGGTGTTCATATTCGTTGAAGTACCCGCCCCGCCCTGAATGACGTCGACGACGAACTGATCATGGTGGCGGCCTTCGTTTGCGATCAGATGACAAGCCCGTTCGATCGCCTCTGCCTTGGCCTTCGGAAGAGCACCCAGGCGACGATTGGCGCGCGCCGCAGCTTGCTTGACGAGAACCAGAGCCTTCACCAGTTCGGAGTAATGGCCGACCGGGACGCCGGTGATCGGGAAATTCTCCACCGCTCGCAAGGTGTGGACGCCCCAATAGACATCAGCCGGCACTTCGACATCGCCAAGCAGATCATGTTCACGGCGGGTCGAGACACCGGACAATTCGATGGTCTGCGTCGTCGCCACCTGCAGAGTTTCCGATTGCTCAGGCGCCTGGGGCGTAGCCGCCGGTCCGGCCCCGGTCACGGGCAAATCGGACGTCACCTTCGCGGCCCCGACATCGGAGCCTTCTGCTTTTCCCTGAGCCATTTCAGGTTTCCATCGTTTCATCGGCCGAAGTCCGCGCGCTCTGGCGGCAGCGCGGACACGAAATCTTACCGCGAAAAACGGAGCCGGGAAAAGGCGCGACAGGCCGTAGACGCGGAAGCTGGCTGCAGCATACCATCAACAAATCGGCATTCTTTTAGTCGGTCGCAGGCCGCATAAAATCCAGACTGGATCAACCAAGGCAATCCTTCGACACTCATCGATCTCGCATTATCTGATGATGGACCATGTTGTGCCTGCAAGTCTGAATGTCTCGAAGCTACGCAGCGCACTCATCGGTCCGGTCGATCTATCCGTGCCATCCGGAACATGCGTCGCGATTGCAGGCCCATCCGGGTCGGGGAAGAGCCTCCTGCTGCGGATGATCGCCGACCTCGACCCGAACGACGGCGATGTCCATCTCGGCGAGGTTTCTCGCGCAACGATGCCGGCGACCGAGTGGCGGCGGCGGGTCGTCTACCTCGCGGCGGAATCCGGCTGGTGGGCCGAGGATGTCGCCTCGCACTATCGACGCGACCAAATCCCGACGGCAGTCGAGATCTTCAAAAGACTAGGCCTGAAGGCAGAGTTGCTCAGCGGATCCGTGGCGCGCCTCTCCACGGGCGAGCGACAGCGAGCGGCACTGACACGCGGCCTCCTGCTGGAGCCATCCGCACTCCTGCTCGACGAACCGACCTCGGCGCTTGACGAGAGATCGACAGCGCTGGTCGAGGAAATCCTCAGGGAGCGCATGTCGAACGGCATGTCTCTCGTCCTTGTCACACATGACGAACGTCAGGCGCAGCGCCTCGCGAGAAGCCGCTTCAGAATGACATCCGGCCATCTGGAGGCCGCATGAACACAATCATACTCACGCCGACCGACGTCGCGGTTGCTGCAACCCTGCTGCTGCTCGATGGCGCGTTATCGATATGGCTGAATCTCGGCATTCATCGCCAGCTGTTCATCGCGGCGGTTCGGATGGTTCTTCAACTGGTCGCCATCGGCTATCTGCTCAAGATCATCTTCGCGATCCAGAATCCGGTGGCCACGCTGCTGCTGGTCCTGGTGATGGTCGTCGTCGCCGCCCGGGAAGTCGCTGCGCGCCCCACACAACGATTCATCGGTCACGCCACGATCGGGATCGGCATCGGTGCTGTCGGAACCGCGACCCTCATCACCGTCATTCTGGCGCTCATCACGGCGATCCGCCCCACCCCGTGGTATGAGCCGCACTATGCCATTCCGCTCGCCGGCATCATCCTCGGCAACGTCCTGAACGCTGCAAGCATTTCGCTCGACAGCATCCTCTCCAGCGTTCGCCGGGAACGCTCGCCCATCGAATCCAGGCTTGCTTTGGGTGCGTCTTTTCGGGAGGCGATGAGCCCGGTCGTCCGCGATGCTGTTCGACGGGGCCTTCTACCCGTCATCAATCAAATGTCGGCGGCTGGCCTTGTCGTGCTCCCCGGCATCATGACGGGACAAATCCTTGCGGGCCTGGATCCGCTCGAAGCCGTCAAATATCAAATTCTCCTGATGTTCCTGCTGTCCGGCGGCAGCGGCATCTCTGCGGTCATTGTGGCGTATGCCGCTGCATGGCGCCTGACGGACGAACGAGGACGCCTCAGGCTGGACCGTCTCCGATCCGGTGGACGGTAGGTCACCAAGCGCAGCGGGCTTGGACCTTCAGCGGCCTGACAACCCCATTTCGCTCAATATCTGCGCGGTATGCTCGCCCAGACGCGGCGCGGGGCGGTCGATTTCCGGCTGCGATCTGGACCACCGACCGGTCGATCTCATCGCCCTGATCGCGCCTTCGCTGGGATGTTCGACATCATCGAAGAAGCCAACGGCCTTCAAATGGGGATCGTCGATCAGGCCGTCGATCGTCGCCAGCGGGACGGCCGGGATATCGACGCGTTCGAGCTCCTGCATCCACCAGTCGGTCGCACGGGTGGCGACGACCTCGGCAACGATCTTGTACAGAGCCGTCGTGTTCTGCGTGCGTCCCGACACGGTCGAGAACCGCTCATCCTCGAGCACGCTCGCCCGATCGACGAGCCCGAAGAACGCTTTCCACTGCTTGTCGGTGACGAGCAGCAGACTGAGCACGCCATCCGATGTCGGAAATGGCCTGCGGACGGATGCGTATCGTTCGAACACGGCCGGGCCGTGCTGCGGCTCATAGGTGCGGCCGCCCATGTGATCGGACAGCACCATGAAGGCCATCGTCTCGAACATGGCGACTTCGACATGCTGCCCCTCTCCCGTCCTCAGACGGTGATAGAGCGCACCAAGCGCGGCATTGGCCGCATTCATGCCGGTGACGCGATCCGCAACGGCGAACGGCGCGTAGCGCGCGCCACCTTCCTGCGACGCGCCGAGCGACGGAATTCCGACGGCAGCCTGGATCAGGTCATCGTAAGCAGGACGGTCCGAATACGGCCCGCCACTCCCGTAGCCAACGATGCTCACATAGATCAGTGATGGATTGATCGCCTGCACGTCCGCGTAACCGAGACGCAGCCGCTCTATCGCCTTGGGCCTGACATTGCAGATCAGGACATCGGTATCCTTGAGCAGTGCCAGAAACGCTTCGCGTCCTGCTTCCGACTTGAGATCGAGCGCAATGCTCCGCTTGCCGCGATTGGCATGCAGATGCATCGGCCCCATGCCGCCGCTGCGCGATTGACCGATATTGCGAAGATTATCGCCCTCGGGCGTCTCTACCTTGGTGACATCAGCGCCCATCTCGGCCAGGGTCTGCGCAGCACAGGGCCCGGACAACATCGTGGTGAGATCGAGAACCCGAACACCATGTAGCGGACCCGCCATTGCAAACTCCCTGATCGATCGTTGAACCCGGCGCGCCCTGCGGACGCCGTCATTTTCTGCGGCGCGAACTATTCGTTGATGCGCGACGCCGGCCGGAATCGACCATGTCAAACGTGGCGGCGCTTGACTACCGACTAACGATCGAATGTGAGAAATTCACAACGAGCTAACGCGGCGCGATGTCGCCGCGTGCCCAGCCTTCGCGCGTCTGCGCGCGAAAATCCTCGAAGGTGCCATTTTCGATCGCTGCGCGAATACCCTGCATCAGCGTCTGATAGTAGGCGATGTTGATCTCCGACAACAGCATCGCACCGAGCGTCTCATTGGCGCGCACGAGATGATGCAGATAGGCCCGCGAATAGTTGCGCGCCGCCGGCCACGGGCTTTCCTCGTCGAGCGGACGCGGATCGTCCTGATGCCGCGCATTGCGGATGTTGATCTGGCCGTAGCGCGTGAAAGCCATGCCGTGGCGGCCATTTCGCGTGGGCATCACGCAGTCGAACATGTCGACACCGCGTGCCACCGCTTCGAGAATGTCCTCGGGCGTACCGACGCCCATCAGATAGCGCGGACGATCCGTCGGCAGGATCGGCGCGACCTCCTCGATCATTGCCAGCATCACCGCCTGCGGCTCGCCGACGGCAAGGCCGCCGATGGCATAGCCGTGGAAGCCGATATCGATCAGCCCGCGCGCGCTGGCATGGCGCAGCGCCGGCACATCGCCGCCTTGCGCGATGCCGAACAGCATGTAGCCATCGGGCGCGCTCTCGAAGGCCCGCTTGCAGCGTTCCGCCCAGCGCAGCGAGAGCTGCATCGCGCGCTCGATATCGCCATGCTCCGCAGGCAGCCGCACGCATTCGTCAAGCTGCATGGCGATGTCGGAATTCAGCAGCCGCTGGATCTCGACTGCACGCTCAGGGGTGAGTTCATACTTCGCGCCGTCGATATGCGAGCGGAAGGTGACGCCCTGCTCCGTCACCTTCCGGAGCTGCGCCAGCGACATCACCTGGAAGCCGCCACTGTCCGTCAGCATCGGCCCATTCCAGGTGGTGAACTTCTGCAAGCCTCCTAAAGCCGCGATGCGCTCGGCCCCGGGTCGCAGCATCAGATGATAGGTGTTGCCGAGCACGATATCGGCGCCGGCATCGCGCACCTCGCGCCAGTGCAGGCCCTTCATTGCCCCGATCGTCCCCACCGGCATGAAGGCCGGCGTCCGCACCACGCCATGTGGTGTCGTCAGGCGGCCGAGGCGCGCGGCGCCGTTCGAGCCGAGCAGTTCAAAATGGTTGGCGACGGTCATTGAGGGCTTTCGTTCCGGAACAGCAGGCTGGCATCGCCATATGAATAAAAGCGATAGCCTGTCGAAATGGCATGCGCATAGGCTGCCTTCATGGTGTCCAGGCCAGCAAAGGCAGAGACGAGCATGAACAGCGTCGAGCGCGGCAGATGGAAATTGGTGAGCAGGATATCGACGGCGCGGAAGCGATAGCCCGGCGTGATGAAGATCGCGGTGTCGTCGGCGAACGGCCTGATCACACCATCCTCACCGGTCGCGCTCTCGAGCAGCCGCATGGACGTGGTGCCGATCGCAACGATGCGGCCACCGGCAGCATGCGCTGCGTTCAGCGCATCCGCCGTCTCGCGCGAAATCGATCCCCACTCCGAATGCATCTTGTGCTCAAGGGTGTCGTCCACCTTCACCGGCAGGAACGTGCCCGCGCCCACATGCAGCGTGACGCGATGCAGACCGACGCCGCGCTCCTTGAGCCTGGCTTCCAGTGCAGGCGTGAAATGAAGACCCGCCGTCGGCGCAGCGACTGCGCCTTCGTTGACGGCGAACATGGTCTGATAGTCCGCCGCATCCTGCTCGTCGGCATCCCGCTTCGACGCAATGTATGGCGGCAGCGGCGGCGCGCCGAGTTCTGCGATGGCCTGGTCCAGCGCCGGGCCGTGGAAGGTGAACAAGAACGTCACCTCGCCCGCCTCGCCTTTGGCTTCCACCGTCGCATCGAGATGGCCGAGCAGGCAGACGCGGCCTTCATTGCCGAACCGCACGACATCGCCGGGCGCGAGCTTCTTCGCCGGCTTCACAAAAGCCTGCCAGCGCGATCCGTCGACGCGCTTGATCAGCGTGGCCTCGATCTTCGGCTCGGTATCGCGGCTGATACGCCGGCCGGTGAGCGAGGCAGCGATCACCTTGGTGTCGTTGACGACGAGCTGGTCGCCCGGCTTCAGCCAGTCCGGCAGATCGCCGACGGTGCGATCCGCGAGCGCCTCGCCCGGCCGCACCACAAGCAGCCGCGCGGACTCACGCGGCGACGCGGGGCGAAGCGCGATGTTCTCGGATGGAAGCTCGAAGTCGAAGAGATCGGTGCGCATGATGCGTGGATTATCACAGTTGTCGAAAGGTCGTCCCACCCTCCGACCCTCATGGTGAGGAGGCGCGCAGCGCCGTCTCGAACCATGAGCTGGTGAGGCTCGGAACTCGCGGCCATCCTTCGAAACGCGCTTCGCGCTCCTCAGGATGAGGGACGGAGTTAGAAACGTGGATGCCCGGCACTAGGCCGGGCACCACATCGTCAGCAATGCAGGGACGTTGCGATCAGGCAGCCTGATCAGCCGCCATATAGGCCTTCACGATCTTGTCGGGATTCTGCACGGGCTCGCCGCGCTTGATCTTGTCGACGTTCTCCATGCCTTCGGTCACCTTGCCCCAGACCGTGTACTGCTTGTTGAGGAACGACGCGTCGTCGAAGCAGATGAAGAACTGGCTGTCGCCGGAATCCGGATTGGCCGCACGGGCCATCGACACGGTGCCGCGCACATGGGGCTCGGCGTTGAATTCGGCCTTCAGCTTCTGGCCCGAACCGCCGGTGCCGATGCCCTGCGGGCAGCCGGTCTGCGCCATGAAGCCGTCGATGACACGATGGAACACGATGCCGTCATAGAAGCCATCGCGCACCAGTTCCTGAATGCGGGCGACGTGACCCGGCGCCAGATCCGGGCGCATCTCGATGGTGACGTTGCCCTGGGTGGTCTCAAGGATCAGAGTATTCTCGGTGACAGCCATGCTTTTCTCTCACTTGGTTTAGGTTGGTTTCGGCGGTCGTCGAACCGCACTCGGAACGGGCGCCCGGCGACCGCGTCGCCTAGTCCCCCGCTAAATGGCATCGGCGTACACCGTTGCAAAGTCTCCATTACGGCGGTCCGGTAGGCGATGCTGTCCGCCTCGGAGATCCCCGGTGTCTCGAAGGTAATCCGCGGCCGGCCGAGAAGTTCGCCGTCCCGCTTCAGGCTGAAGAGCACCGTAATCTGCATCCCGGGATGGTCGGACGGCAGCTCTGGCCCGCGCCAGCAAGTCTTCAGCCGCTCGAAGATCCCGTCCAGCGTGCTCACCGCCTCGGCCTGCGCCGAAGCGGGTTTCACATGAACGGACCCGGCCAGCATCCATGCCGCGAGGAGGACGATGTGTCCGCGTCGCAGCATCGCGCCTCACTTGATGTCGGAGGCGACCCGCACGGTGACCATCTTGTCGGGATCGGTGACCGCGCCCGAGGCCGAGCCCGGAGGCGCCTTCTTGAGCTTGTCCACCACATCCATGCCCGACACGACATCACCGATCACGGTGTATTTGCCGTTCAGCGACGAGCCGTCGGCGAACATGATGAAGAATTGCGAATTGGCCGAATTCGGTTCGGAGGTGCGCGCCATGCCGACCACGCCGCGCTTGTACGGCACCTGCGAGAACTCCGCCGGCAGGTTCGGGTATTTCGACCCGCCGGTGCCGTTGAAGTTCTTGCCGTCGCCGGTCTGTGCCATGAAGCCGTCCATCACGCGGTGAAACGGAACGTTGTTGTAGTAGCCCTCACGCGCCAGCAGCTTGATGCGCTCGGCATGCTGGGGAGCGATGTCCGGACGCAGCTTGATGATGATACGGCCCTTGGTCGTGTCGATGACGATCGAATTGGCCTTGTCGAGGCCGGCCGGCAGCGCTGCCGCGGCGGGGGCCTGGGCGGCAGGCGCCTGCGCGAAAGCGGGGACCGCAGAAAGCAGCACGGCAGCGAGGGCGATGGTACGGATCATGGATACTCCGGATGCGAAGGATGCCGGTTAACCGGCGAATTTGGACTTCAGGCTCTTGGCGACAGCCTCCGGCACGAAGGCCGAGACATCGCCTTGCATGGCGGCAATCTGCCGGACCAGTGTGGCGGTGATCGGACGGACCGCGACCGAGGCCGGCAGGAACACCGTCTGAACGCCGGGCGCCATCGCCTCGTTCATGCCGACGATCTGCATCTCGTAGTCGAGATCGGTACCGTCGCGCAGGCCGCGGATCATGATGGTGGCGCCGAGTTCCACCGCGAGCGTGGTGGTGAGATTGTCATAGGTGACGCAGTCGAACTGGCAGCCCGCCTTGTCGGCGATCGGCCCGAACACCTGCTTGATCATGTCGAGCCGCTCTTCGGTGGAGAACAGCGGCTTCTTGCCGGGATGCACGCCGACGGCGACGACGAGCTTGTCGCACAGGCCGACGGCATGACGGACCACGTCGAGGTGGCCATTGGTGACGGGATCGAACGATCCGGGATAGAGCGCGATGCGGGTCATGCGCCCACACCTAGCCTGCCCAAGGTGCCCCCGCAAGCGGCGTCGGTTCCATCCAAGACGCCCCGCCCGCCCGACAATATTTTTCCAACCGGCTCGAACCGGAATGCCGCCCGGCGCGTCTATTGGACATCCGGGACGGTACTGAAAACACTCGCTTTTCAGCGAATTGTGTCGTCGCGGGCGGATGGATGAAACACAGACCGGGCAAAACGAAACCAGTTCGCTCGGTGACGACAATCTCCCGAAACCGACCCTGACTAATCAGGCAGGCACAGGGACTGACAAACAACCGGGTCAAAATGACCCAACTGACAGGGGACCGTCATGATCAAGGCTCTTTCCGCCGTTGCGATCGCAGCTTTCATTGCCGCCGCCGTCACCGTTCTCCCGGGCTTCGCGCCGCGCGTCGAAGCGTCGGTTCCGGTGGCCCTCGCCAAGGCCGACCGTCTGGACGTCAAGGCCGTCGGACGCGCCTGCTCCGAACAGGCCTGGCCGAATTTCGAAGCCTCCTGCCTGCGCAACGCCGCAACCAAGGTGATCAACATCCGCGAAGTCCGCGTGGTGACCACCGATCGTCACTAAACCGGTCCAGCAACGTCGCATCAAAAAGCCCGCGGCATGACCGCGGGCTTTTTGATGCGGGATGCCCCAAGCCATTCACGACGTCCGTCGCGCCGGACTGACGACCCTCTGTGCGGTAGCAATCCGCAGGGAAACTCCGCCGCGCAGTCGATCGCGCTACCGCAGAGGCACGCTCTGAATCATTGCGCCTTGAATCCGTTCGCGGCAATCCCGCCGCTGGATGCCTCTTCCGTCGCAGACCTTGAACGGCAAGGCTGACAACAACTTTACAAGTGAACAGGTAAGCGACTCATTCGCGGACTCTCAGCAGCGGGCGTGAGCCAAACTGCTCTTCAACTTCAGGAAGAGAAAAGTTCACCGCAACAACCTCAGCAGTCCATGCCTTCCGTCAGACAGGAATTTCCCCGGGTCCCATCGTACCGCTTTTGTCGAATGATGTTTCTAAGCACTGTTTTCTTGATGATGTGAATGGCCTCGGCAACGCGTTCTGATAGCCTGCAAATGACGGGCGACGCCAAGATCCGACTGGAGCCGGGATTGTGAGCAAACGATGCACCAAACTATCGTTTGAGTATCGTCAGCGCGCAGCAGAGGTGGGGCTCTCTGCAATGAAGGCGATTGAGGACGCTGAAATGATGCGTCTGCTGCACCAGGCGCTCTCCTGGATTCAGCTCGCGGAGAACGAAGAAACGATCGCAGATGCCGAACACCTCGATCGCATGTCGATCAGCTGAACTACACTTCAGATCGCACTTTTAGAACGAGCATACTAACCTCCCTGGAATGGATCGCGGAGGTCGTGCGCCATACCCAGCCCACCTCGGTCGCCAGAATCCGTTTCTCGGATAAAATCAGGCTCTGACAAATGCCAGATTCTGATTTGGCAGGTTTATTGCCTTGTCCTCCCCTATCGGAGGACATTGAATGACACTGATACCGGCCCGACACAGTCACTTGACGTTCGGTGTGATCCAGTCCGGACTCACCAGCGGCGTATCGTCTGCCGTCGCGAGCGCGGCGTTCTGGCAGGACCGCTCCTTTCTCATCCATTGGCTGTCGGCCTGGTCGCTGTCATGGCTGATCATGCTGCCCATCGTGATATTGGCAGCGCCCGTCATCAGAACATTCGTGCAGAGGATAACGCGCGCCCATTAGCGCACGCTCTTGAGAAACGCATCGCGATTTGCGGAGAAGATGGATCGGACGCTAGATTGCCAGAATCACGGCAAAAAGATTGCCGGCATCCGTGGCCACACCTGCAACGAGCGCAGCTGCTGCAGCCCGGGATTTCTTCAGCACAGTGCAAAGCCATGACATGACGCCCTGCGTCGTCTTCGCCTCGTCGATGACAGCGAAGGATCCCTTGGCCTCGCGCAGCACCGCGAGCGAGCGCCGCGACGCCGTATAGGTCGACACGATGATGCAGCCATCCGGCTTGAGCCACTGCGCATAGCGGTCGAGCGACTGGATGGGATCGTCGAGATAGTACAGCGACTCGTTGAGGACGATCACGTCGAAACGCCCGACAGGCTCATACACATTGCCGTCAGCCTGAGCGAAGCTGGTGCGCGCGTCATTGTGGTGGCGCAGCCTGTCGATCGCGACATCCGAAATATCGATCCCAACATAGCGGTGATAACCAAGTGCCTTGAAGCGCTCGAACAGCACGCCGTCGCCGCAGCCGACATCGAGATATTCGCCGCCGCGCCGGAACGCGTCCATATAGCCGATCAGCGTCCAATAGCGGCTGTTCTCGTGAAGTTGCCCGATATAGTTCCAGCGCCCGTCGCCATATTCGGCATCCCAGGTGGCCTTTGCCTTCGGGCTGTCACCGAAACCCTGCGCAATCTCCCAATCGCTCACGGCGCGTCCCAGCGCATTCCCGAAAGGCATCCGGGCAAGGCCGAAGGCGTAGTATGCAGCACGCACACGCCGCCAAGCGTGATATTGGACGGTGGCAAGCATGGACAAATCCTGTCACCGCCATCCGCCGCTATGCAAGCGTCACAACGCGCATCGACCGCTCCGGGTGACATCATGACGCAGCAACACGTCATGCTGCGCTGAGCGCACCACCCTCCACTACCGACTCTTCGCTTGCCGAGGCGAGCAGAGCCGTCAGCAACCGCCTACACAGGGGGCGGAACCGTTTCAAAACACGCGACCAACATATCGGTGAGCACCCTCACCTTGCGCGCCGGATGCGGGCTTGGTGGACGGATGACATACATGCCTGCCACCGGTGACGGATAGCGTGTCATCAGCGGAACGAGCGCACCGGAAGCAATATGGTCGTCGGTGATACCATGGGGCAGCCAGGCGATCCCGAGCCCTGTCAAAGCCGCTGCCACCAGCGCTGTTGCGTTGTCGGCCTTGAAGCGCCCCTGCGGACGAACCGTCACGATCTTGTCGCCATCCATGAACTGCCAGGCTTCGGTGCCTCGCATAAGGGCCTCATGGGCGGTGAGGTCCTCGGGCTTCTCCGGCGCACCATGCGCTTTGATATAATCCGGACTCGCGACAAGTCTTCCATAGATGGGCCCGACATGGCGCGCGATCAGGTTGGAATCCTGCAGATAGCCAAACCGGATTGCGCAGTCGAAACCTTCCGCGATGAGATCGACGAAGCGATCGCTATAGGCGGTGTGGATGTGAAGCTGCGGATGACGGCGCGCCATCTCCGCCAGCACGGGCGCCAGATGCGTTGCGCCGAACGTCAGAGGCAGCGCAATGCGCAACCGGCCGCGAAGTTCGCCGTCAGGCAGGATCAGCTCCCGTGCGGCGTCCATTTCGGCGCAGGCGCGGGCCGCATGATCCCGAAATATGACCCCGGCCTCGGTGAGCGCAGCGCCGCGCGTGGTTCGTGCCAGAAGCTGGGCACCGAGTTCCGCCTCAAGCCTGGCGAGTTGCCGACTAACGATGGACTTGGAGACGCCAAGCCGGCGTGCGGCAGATGACACGCCTCCCGCGTCGGCGACTTCCACGAACGTCCTGAGATCTTCGATATCCAATTCGGCGTTCCCCGTTCTGCGACACAGCTTGGCAGGAGCGGTCACTATCGCACTACCGACAAGAACGGCAATACGCCCTCAGACAACGTCGCCGTTGGCGCATGTCTCCCGATCCGTCTCACTTACAACGGCAGCAGAGGATGTATTCATGACCTTTCGTAATGGCCTTGCGTCGCTTCTTCGTCCCGAAGACTCGGTCCTCGTTCTGATCGACCACCAGCCGTTCCAGATGGCCGCTCTGAACAGCCACAACCAACAGTCGGTGATCAACAACACGGTGGGTCTGGCCAAGGCCGCCAAGGTGTTCGGCGTTCCCACGATTTTGACGAGCGTGCTCATCGAGCGTGGCGGCGTGCTGTTTCCGCAGATCACCGATGTCTTCCCCGGACAGGAGGTGATCGACCGGACCTGGGTCAACACCTGGCAGGATCCGAAAGTGGTGAACGCAGTGAAGGCGACGGGTCGCAAGCAACTCATCATCGCAGGCCTGTGGACCGAAGTCTGCGTCGCAATGCCCACGATCCAGGCGCTCGGCGAGGGCTGGGACGTCACGGTCGTCACCGACGCGTCCGGCGGCATGTCGCTCGAAGCCCATGAGGTCGCGATCCAGCGCATGATCCGGGCCGGCGCCAACATGATGACCTGGTTCGCGGTGATCGGCGAATGGCAGCGCGACTGGGCACGGCTTGAGACGGTGCAAGGCGTGACGGACATCATGATCCAGCACGGCGGCGGCACCGGCATCGCCTATGTGTGGGAGCAGCAACTGCTCAACACGCCGGTGCCGAAAAGCTAACTGAGCCAAGCGACGGCGTGACCGTGCGAGCACCGCTCATTGCGGTCTCGCCGTCCATCCTCAGCGCAACGGCAACGGCCGAGCGCAGCGGGAACGCGCAGTCCCGTCCAACGATCCGACCACCATCGTCGATGAAAACGCCTGATGATCAAGTTGAGCTTCGTTCTTGCGGCGGCGATCGCCGTGACGACTGCATGCGCACAGGCGCAAGTCGGCACCGATGTCGAGCGTGCACCGACGCTGACAAATGAACGATATCGCGAGGATTGGTCCTATCTCGCTGACCCATCGAAACGGACAGGTCATTGGACGGAGCCATTCAAATACATTCCGCTGGACCAGCAGGGATCGGTTTATCTCTCGACAGGCATGGAAGCCCGGTCGCGCTACGAAGGCTATGCCAATGTCAATTGGGGATCGGCGCCGGATGATCGTTATATCTGGCACCGGTTCATGCCCTATGCCGACCTCCACGCGGGAGATGTGCGGTTTTTCGCCCAGCCTATCCTCTCGTCGATCACAGGCACCAGCCGGCCCGAGCGTCCGGTCGATACGACCGGCGCCGATCTCCTTCAGGCGTTCGGCGAGATCGAAATGAATGTCGGAGACCGCACCAGGCTGCGGCTGTCGGCAGGACGCAAGCTGATGTCGCTGGGCGCAGGCCGTTTCATCGACACCCGCTACGGCCCCAATGTCCCGCAGGCCTTTGACGGCCTCGACGCCATCGTCACCGAAACGGATCGGCAGCTAACTCTGCTGTATGCGCGTCCCGTCGACAACCTTCCGGGCGACTTCGATGATCGTACGTCGCGCCAAAAGTCTGTCTGGGGTGCCTATGCGACGCAATGGCTGCGGGAGAACAAATCGGTCGGTGTCGATGTCTACTATCTCGGTTTGCTGGATCACGATGCGGTTTTCGATCAAGGTCGTGGCAGGGAACTAGCGCATACGTTCGGAACGAGAATCTTCGGCGATACCGGCGCTTGGTTCTGGAATTTTGAAGGCGCCCTGCAGCGGGGAACGTTCGGAACTCATCGCGTGGCGGCATGGGGCATTGGCGGTGAGTTCGGCTATCGTTTCCTGCAGGCGCCACTGCAGCCCGAAGTCCGGTTCATGAGCGATGTGATCTCGGGAGACGACAACCCGAACGATCTTGATCTCGGCACGTTCAATCCGCTGTTTCCGAGGGGCAAATATTTCGGAGCGCTGTCGCCGGTCGGGCCGCGCAACCTCATCCAGGTCCGGCCGTCGATCACGGTCTATCCGCGAAAGGATGTCGCAGTCTCGTTCACAGGTGGCGCCTTCTGGCGACAGAGCACGGCCGACGGGATCTACGGAGTTCCCGGAAACCTCGTGCGGAGCGGCAAAGGCAGCGATGCGCGCTTCATCGGAAATCAGGTCGAGCTTTCCGTGGCCTGGCAGGCTACAGCCGAGCTCAACCTGTCGGCATCATTGAGCGCGTTCGAACCCGGGCGTTTCATATCGGACACCGGACCTGCACAGACCATCACTTTGATCAGCATGATGGCGACCTACCGGTTCTAGCCGAGCAGCGGCCTGATCGGCGAAGCAACCAAGGAGTTCCCATGGAAATCGGCATCGACAGTTTTGCAGCCATCCTCCCCGATCCGGCGACGGGCAAACTCCCGTCGCCAACCGAACGCATGGGCGACCTTCTCGATGAGGTCGAGATTGCCGACCGCGTCGGCCTCGACGTCTTCGGCATCGGCGAACACCACCGCGCCGAATTCCTCGATTCCGCCCCTGCCATCATTCTCGCCGCGGCCGCAGCGCGCACCCGGCAGATCCGTCTCACCAGCGCGGTGACGGTGCTGAGCGCCGCCGATCCCGTGCGCGTGTTTCAGGAATTCGCCACCCTCGATCTGATCTCCAACGGCCGCGCCGAACTCGTTGTCGGCCGCGGCTCGTTCGGCGAGGCCTATCCGCTGTTCGGTATGGACCCGCGCGACTATGACGACCTCTTCGTCGAGAAGCTCGACCTCTTTCGGAAACTCAACGAGAGGACGCATCTCGTCTGGAAGGGCCGCTTCCGCGCCGAGCTCAAGGGCCAGGGCATCTATCCGCGTCCGCATCAGGCACGGCTGCCTTTATGGATCGGCGTCGGCGGCACGCCAGAATCCTTTGCGCGCGCCGGCGCACTCGGCATCCCGCTGATGGTCGCCATCATCGGAGGCACCTTCGAGCGTTTTCGTCCGCTCGTCGATCTCTACCGCGAGGCCGGCAAGAATGCCGGGCATGATCCGGCCACGCTCAAGGTCGGCGTCCATGCCATGGGCTTTGTCGGCGAGACCGATCAGGCGGCAAGGGATGCCTTCTTTCCCGGCTGGGCGCATCTGACGACGAAGATCGGCCGCGAGCGCGGCTGGTCGCCGCCGTCGCGCGCGCAATTCGAGGCCACCGCAGGCCCCGGCGGCGCGTATCTGATCGGTGCGCCCGCCACCGTCGCTGCAAAGATGCGCCATGCCAGCGAAGCGCTTGGCGGCATATCCCGCATCACCTTCCAGATGAGCACCGCCTCGCTCGAGACCGCTGCGATGAAGCGCTCGATCGAGCTTCTAGGCACCGAGGTCGCGCCGATCATACGGGCGGCTCACGCCTAGCCGCGACGCCACGGGCGCGACAGTGCCCCACCTTGCCCGCGACACGTCGCGCAGGCATATGCAACCGAGATGTAAGACAGACCGGACCGAACAGTTCGGCCGATCAACGAAAGAGGCTTCATGGCGGACGCATCCGGTTTCAATCTGGGACACGCAATCGTCCTGCTGGGTGCGGCTACCGTCGCAGTGCCACTGTTCAAGCGCCTCGGGCTCGGCTCCGTGCTCGGCTATCTCACCGCCGGCCTTGCCGTCGGGCCGTTCGGCCTCGGCCTGTTCAACGATCCCGAGACGCTGCTGCATACCGCCGAACTCGGCGTCGTCATGTTCCTGTTCATCATCGGGCTGGAGATGCGCCCGTCGAAACTGTGGAAGCTGCGGCGGCAGATCTTTGGCCTCGGCGCCGCGCAGGTCGTCACCTGCGGCTTCCTGCTCACGCTGGTCGGCATGGCCGCCGGGCTCAAATTCCCCGTCGCCATGATCGGCGCCATGGGTTTTGTGCTCTCATCCACGGCCGTCATCATGCAGCTCCTGGAGGAGCAGGACGAGACCACCTCGCCCGAAGGCCAGCGCGCCATCGCGATCCTGCTGCTGGAGGATCTCGCCATCGTACCGCTGCTGGCGCTGGTCGCCATCTGGGGCGCGGCCGATGCCCCCGCAGCCGCGAATGCGAAGCCGATGTGGCAGAGCGTCGCCATCGCGCTCGCCGGCCTCGCGGCGCTGCTGGCCGCGGGTCGCTGGCTGCTCGATCCGTTCTTCCGCATCATCGCCCGCGCCGGCGCGCGCGAGGTGCTCACCGCCGCCGCACTCCTCGTCGTGCTCGGCTCGGCCGTGTTCATGCAGAGCGTCGGCCTGTCGATGGCGATGGGCGCCTTCCTCGCCGGCGTGCTGCTGTCGGAATCCAAATTCCGGCACCAGCTCGAGGCGGATATCGAGCCGTTCCGCGGCATCCTGCTCGGCCTGTTCTTCCTCAGCGTGGGCATGTCGCTGAACCTGCGCATCGTCATGGACGAATGGATGATGGTGCTGGGCGGTGTCCTCGCCTTCATGATCGTCAAGGCGATCGGCATCTATGTGATCGCGCGCCTGACCAGGTCGGACCATGCCGCCGCCAGCCACCGCGCCGCGCTGTTCGCGCAAGGCGGCGAATTCGCCTTCGTGCTCTATGCGGCAGCGCTCGCCGCCGGCATCTTCGATGCCCGCGCCTCCGCGGTCATGAGCGCCATCGTGATCCTGTCCATGGCACTGACGCCCATCGTGCTGCTGGTCCACGCGCAGATGCGTTCCGCCGCCCCCGTCTCCATGGACGGCGTCGAGCCGGCCGACGGCCTGCGCGGCCGCGTGCTGTTCATCGGCTTCGGCCGCTTCGCGCAGGTCGCGACCCAGGCCCTGCTCGCGCGCAATATCGAACTGTCGCTGATCGAAAGCGATGTGGACATGATCCGCGCCGCCGGCAATTTCGGCTTCAAGGTCCATTACGGCGACGGCACCCGCCTCGACGTGCTGCACGCCTCGGGCGCCGCCACCGCCGAAGCGATCCTGGTCTGCATCGACAAGCCTGAAGCAGCCGACAAGATCGTCGAACTCTGCCGCTCGGAATTCCCGCTAGCAAAACTCTATGTCCGCTCCTTCGACCGCGGCCATTCGCTGCGCCTGATCCATGCCGGCGTCGATTTCCGGATCCGCGAGACCTTCGAGTCCGCGCTACTGTTCAGCGAGGCCGTGTTGACGGGCCTCGGCCTCGACGAGGACGCCGCCCGCGAAGCCATCGCGGAAGTGCGCGAACGCGACGAACAGCGCATCGAGCTGGAATTGATCGGCGGCCTGGAAGCCGGCCGCAAACTGATCCGCGGCAATGCGGAGACGCCGGAGCCGAGCCCGTTCTTCAGGACGAAGGCGGTGAGTGTAGAGAGTTCAGATACGAACGCGTTGGGAGCGGCTGCGAATCCGTAGCCTCGATCGAGCAAGGCGAAACGGGATCCATCTAGACCGACGAGATCAAGCACATTTCTTCCCGTTGCCCGGATGATAACGTGGAGAATGATGCGGACTAGGATTCCCAGAACTTGATCCATTCGACCTCAATCTCTCTTGGCATTACGGCCAGAATAGATGCAGCAGTGATGTCCGCAAAATAGGTTCCGCGCTTCCGAATAGTCAGCACCTCATCTCGCTAGGCGCAGGTTCCTTAACCTCGACCTCCCCTGTGCGTAAGTGACGCACAAGATCGGCTTACCGATAGGAAGAAAAATCGACCGCGAGATACCGTGATTGTTGTCGTGAGTATATGGGCAGCTGCGACTGCGCTATTTCGGTGACACTCGAAGGTCGGCAGCACACCTATGGTCCATACGCTTCCGAAAAGCTTAGGAATCATAGGGGACTGGAAATGAAGAAGGTTCTACTCGGTTCGGTCACGCTGCTCGCGCTGACTGGAACTTCTTTCGCCGCAGACATGGCACCGCGCATGTACACCAAGGCCGCGCCGGTGGTCGCACCGATCTATAACTGGTCGGGGTTCTACGCCGGCCTTCATGCGGGCTACACCTTCGGCGACCGCACCGGAGTTGATACGTCAGGTATTCTGGCCGGCAACATTGCGAACGTCGCTGCTGGCGCTCGCGCGCCTTCGGTCGGAGTGAATCGTGACGGCTTCATCGGCGGTGGTCAGATCGGTTGGAACTGGCAAGCCAGCTCCCCCTGGGTCTGGGGTCTCGAAGCCGATATCTCGTACACCGACGTCAACTCAACAACCAACTTCGTAACCATTCTGCCTCCGGCGCTCGGAGGTGCTGCGGGCGGCTCGCCGCTGAACAATTCACTGTCATCAAGGATGGACTACTTCGGCACGGTGCGTGGTCGCGTGGGTTACGCTTGGGATCGCACCATGGTCTACGCCACCGGCGGTCTTGCCTACGGCCGTATCGAGAATTCGGCGGCTTTCAATAACGCCGCGAACGTCGTGCAGTTCGCTGGAAGCACCCGTGACACCAAGACAGGCTATGCTGTCGGCGGCGGCATCGAACATGCGTGGACAGGGAATTGGACCGTCAAGGCCGAATACCTCTATTACGATTTGGGTCGTAACGATGTCACCGTTGCACTGGTCCCAGGTGTCGCAGGCGCCGGTGGCTACATTTCAAGCTTCAAGAACGATGGCCACATCGTCCGCGCCGGTCTGAACTACAAGTTCGGCGGCATGGGCTGGTAAGCTTCCTCAGCGATGCTCAAAACATCAAGCCCGGCCTGATGGCCGGGCTATTTTGTCGCAAAATGGATAGTGGCGATAAGGAATAGAGATCCGCGCCTCTGACCAAACAGCTTGTTGCCAGCGCTTTCCGTCACTTCGAAAACATTGCGAGCGGAGAAGGGAAAAGGGGCGACCCCGGCTTCCAGCGAGGTGCGCTCGTCACTCATGAGCAAGAGGCGTGTGTCTCGCCCGAACAAAAAAACCCGCAGCATGACCGCGGGCTTTTGATACACATCTAGCAGCACCAGTCCAAAGAGCCTCAGCCCTCCGCCACCGGCGCCTCGCCGCCCGCTTCAGGCTCCTCGCCCTCGCCGGCCTCGCCAATATGCTCCACCGAGACCACATGCTCGTCATCTGCCGTGTTGAACACGATGACGCCCTGGGTCGAGCGGCCGGCGACGCGGATGCCTTCGACGGGGCAGCGGATCAGCTGGCCCTTGTCGGTGACCAGCATGATCTGGTCGCTGTCTTCCACCGGGAAGGAGGCGATCAGATTGCCGTTGCGCTCGTTCACCGACATGGCGACGATGCCTTTCCCGCCGCGGCCGGTGGTGCGGTACTCGTAGGACGAGGTGCGCTTGCCATAGCCGTTGATAGAGACGGTGAGCACCACCTGCTCCGCCGCGCCAAGCTCCGCATAGCGTTCCTGCGACAGCTGCACCGCGCCTGACGTCTCTTCACCTTCGACCTCGACCGCCGGCTCTTCAGCCACAGCCTCGCCCGCCACCGCGCGGCGCATCTTGAGATAGGCTGTGCGTTCGTCCGAGGTCGTCTCCACATGGCGCAGGATCGACAGCGAGATCACCTTGTCGCCTTCGGCGAGCGCAATGCCGCGCACGCCCATGGAGCTGCGCCCCTGGAACACACGCACATCGGTGACCGGGAAACGGATGCACTGGCCGCCGCCGGCGGTCAGCAACACGTCGTCATGCTCGGTGGCGATCTGCACGTCGACGATGGCCTCGCCATCATCCAGCTTCATGGCGATGATGCCGGAACGGCGGACATCGACGAAGTCCGACAGCTTGTTGCGCCGGACATTGCCGCCCGTGGTCGCGAACATCACGTCCAGCGTCTCCCAGGTGCTCTCGTCCTCGGGCAGCGGCATGATGGTGGTGATGCGCTCCCCCTGCTCCAGCGGCAGGATGTTGATCATCGCCTTGCCGCGGCCGTTCGGCGGCGCGATCGGCAGGCGCCAGACCTTTTCCTTGTAGACCTGGCCGCGCGACGAGAAGAACAGCACCGGCGTATGCGTGGACGCCACGAACAGGCGCGACACGAAATCCTCGTCACGCGTGGCCATGCCGGAGCGGCCCTTGCCGCCGCGGCGCTGCGCCCGGTAGGCCGAGAGCGGTACGCGCTTCACATAGCCATGATGCGACACCGTCACCACCATGTCCTCGCGCTGGATCAGGTCCTCGTCCTCGACCTCGCCTTCCTGCTCGATGATCTCGGTCTTGCGCGGCGTCGCGAATTCGGATTTCACCGCGCCGAGCTCGTCCTTGACGATGCCCTGCACGCGTGCACGCGAACGCAGGATGTCGAGATAGTCGGCGATCTCGATGGCGAGCTTGTCGAGCTCGTCGGAAATTTCCTCGCGGCCGAGGGCCGTGAGGCGGGCCAGACGCAGATCGAGAATGGCCTTGGCCTGCTCGAACGACAGGCGCGCGGTGCCGTCTTCTTCGAGACGATGGCGCGGATCGTCGATCAACGTGATCATCGCCGCAACGTCTCGCGCCGGCCAACGGCGTTCCATCAATATGTCGCGCGCGGTGGTCGGATCCGGCGATGTACGGATCACGCGAATGATCTCGTCGATATTGGCGACTGCGATCGCGAGGCCCACCAAAATATGTGCGCGGTCGCGCGCCTTGTTGAGCAGGAATTTAGTGCGGCGGGTGACGACCTGTTCGCGGAAACCGACGAAGATCGTCAGCAGGTCCTTCAGGTTGAAGACCTGCGGACGGCCGCTGTCCAGCGCAACCATGTTGGCGCCGAAATTCGTCTGCAGCGGCGTGAACTTGTAGAGTTGGTTGAGCACGATGTCCGGCACGGCGTCGCGCTTCAGCTCGACGACCACGCGATAGCCATCGCGGTCGGACTCGTCGCGCAGATCGGAAATGCCTTCGATCTTCTTCTCGCGTACCAGCTCGGCGATGCGCTCGACCATGGTGGCCTTGTTCACCTGATACGGCACTTCGGAAATGATGATCGCCTCGCGATCCTTGCGGATCGGCTCGATCGACACCTTGCCGCGCATCACGATGGAGCCACGGCCGGTGTGATAGGCAGTGCGGATGCCGGCGCGGCCGAGAATGATGCCGCCGGTCGGGAAGTCCGGCCCCAGAATGATCTTGTTGAGATCGTCGATGGTGAGGGAAGGATCGTCGATCAGCGCCACGCAGGCGTCGATGCATTCGCCGAGATTGTGCGGCGGAATGTTGGTCGCCATGCCGACGGCGATGCCGCCGCCGCCATTGACCAGAAGGTTCGGAAACTTCGCCGGCAGGACCTTCGGCTCTTTTTCGGAGCTGTCGTAGTTGTCCTGATAATCGACGGTGTCCTTGTCGATATCGTCGAGCAGCGTCTGCGCGATCTTGGTGAGGCGCGATTCCGTGTAACGCATCGCGGCCGGCTGGTCGCCGTCGATGGAGCCGAAATTGCCCTGGCCGTCGATCAGCGGCACACGCATGGAAAAGTCCTGCGCCATGCGGACGAGCGCGTCATAGACCGACTGGTCGCCATGCGGATGATATTTACCGATGACGTCGCCGACGGTGCGCGCCGACTTGCGGAACGGCTTGTTGTATTCGAAGCCGTTCTCGTACATCGCATAGAGGATGCGCCGGTGCACGGGCTTGAGGCCGTCGCGTGCGTCGGGCAGCGCGCGCGCCACGATCACGCTCATCGCGTAATCGAGATACGAGCGTTTCATCTCGTCGAGGATGGATACGGGACGGATATCCGAGGGAACCGGCGGCTCCCCGGGCTTCTGGTCTTCGTTGTCGGACAAGGTTGTTTCCGGTCAGATTCGGGTGCGACTCATATAGCGCAAAGCGCTAGCGCAAGCCACCCCGACGCCGCCAGCGAACGGCTATTTTCCACCTTGTTTTTCAATCAGTTACAGCACCAGCCACAAGACTGCCGCAAGACCGCGGATCGGCACGAAGAGCGCGGAAATCCTGCGGCACTTCAGGGGCGGCACGGCGGCAGACCAGAGGCAGCCAATTTCGCCCATCATGGTCAGTCCGCCACCCGGGCGGGCGAGATCGGCGGCTGAATATCCGGTGTGCTCAGGCTCCACATGGCATCAAACAGCGAGGCCTGGAAGGCGGCGAATTCGGCGCTGTCGATGATCATGCCATAGCTCTCCCGCGCCGACGAAATCAGGCAGACCTTGTTGCCATAGACGAAGCACGTCATCGCCAGCGAGTGATTGGCGGGCGCATAGCGGAGCTCGCGCCGATGCTCCTGGCTCGATGGCCAGATCGGCGCGATGTCGCGCTCCACCGAGCGGATCACCCGCAGCCAGATGCCGCGCCGCGCCCGCTCGAGCAGATAGCGCTCCATCTCCTCGAGGCCGGGTTCGGCCATCAGCTCCTTCATCGACAACGTCGCACGCAGCACCTTGTCCCCGCCAGACAGCGTATCCCACAGCGCCGTGCGGATGCCTTCGGGCCCGGGATGAAAGCGCACGCTCGGCTGGCCACTTTCGTGGTGATACATCGAACGCAGCACCGGCATCACATCTTCGAGCATCTGCCGGCGTGCCTCGATGCGCTCCAGCAGAATGCCGGGATCCCGGGCGACCACGAAGCGGCGCTTGCCCTGATCGACGAACTTGACGAGGCCCTCGGCCTCCAGCTTGGCAAGCGCATCATGCGCCGTGGTGCGCGGCAATCCCGCTTCCGCCGCAACCTCCGTCACCGACGCACCGCCGAGGCGCACCGCCGTCAGGAACAGTTTGTAGAGCGTCCCCGTGATGCCGATCCGGGCCAGCTTCTCTTCGATATCCACCATCGTCTCCTGACGGGATTCAAATGACCGAACGCAATCCCGTTGCCAGAGACTAATCGTCGGTTTCAGCCGACACAACCTCTACGAAATTCGCCCAGTTTGACGGCAAGTGGCCAGCATATCAGCATCGATATTGCGGATTTAGCCTGATTTATCATCAGCTTTGCTCGCACCAAACATTGACGGAAATTTCCGACATACCTAGCCTTTTCGATAGCTCCAACGCCGGAGCGAACGATCCGTTTTGCAACGAGGAGCCATTCATGGAAGCGAAAGCCGATGCCGGTCCGATGCCGCTCGAAGTCGCCAAACCAAGCCATGGAGGTCTCTCGCGCGCGCTGAAAGGGCGCTCGGTGCGCGCCGCGATCGGGCTCGCTGCTTTCTTCGCATTCTGGCAGGCCGTCACCGGCCTCGGCATCGTCGATGGCTTCCTGCTGCCCTCGCCGGTCGGTGTTGCGGAGGCGCTGTGGCAGCTCGCACTCGATGGCTCACTGTGGGTGCATCTTGGCGCCAGCCTGCAGCGCGTGGCGATCGGCTTCGCGCTCGCCTGTATCGTCGGCCTCGTGCTCGGCCTGGTCTGCGGCTGGTGGCGAACGGTGTCCGACTTCGTGCGGCCGGTGGTCGAAGCGCTGCGTCCGATTCCGCCGCTGGCCTGGATTCCGATCACCATTCTCTGGTTCGGCCTCGGCGATGCCGCGTCCTACTTCCTCGTCTTCCTCGGCGCCGTCTTCCCGGCTTTCGTCGCGACCTACACCGCGGTGCGCGGGCTCGATCGCAACCAGATGAATGCCGCACTCTGTCTCGGCGCCAGGCCGTGGCAGCTGTTCACCGACGTGCTGATCCCCGCTTCGCTGCCGATCATCCTGCCGGGCCTGCGCATCGCGCTCGGCGTCGGCTGGATGTGCGTCGTCACCGCCGAGCTGATCGCGGCCCAGACCGGCCTCGGCTACCTGATCCAGCAATCGCGCATGCTGTTCCAGATCAACAATGTGGTGGCCGGCATGGTCACCATCGGCCTCGTCGGCTTTGCGATGTCCGCGATCCTCGAGCGGATCGAACGGCGCGTGAATGCCTGGGCGCCATCCGAGCGCAATTAAGGAGACCAGCGATGACCACGAGCACTGCTCTCCTCGACCGCCCGGCTCCGGCACAAGCGTCCGAGATTCAAATCGACATCAGCAATGTCGGCAAGGTCTATGACTCCAGCACGTCGGACACGCCCGTCGTCGCCCTCGACGGCGTTTCGCTGAAAATCCGCCGCGGCGAATTCATCTCGCTGCTAGGCCCATCCGGCTGCGGAAAATCGACGCTGCTGAATATCGTTGCGGGTTTCCAGTCGGCGACGTCAGGCAAAATTCTCCAGAACGGCCGTCCGATCACAAAGCCCGACGCCTCGCGCACCGTGGTGTTTCAGGATTATGCGCTGTTCGGCTGGATGACGGTGCAGCAGAATGTCGAATTCGGTCTCAAGGCCAAGGGCATGCCGAAAGCGGAGCGCGCCGAGATCGCGCGTTCGCTGATCAAGACAGTGCAGCTCTCCGGCTTCGAAGACAAGTTCCCGCATCAGATGTCGGGCGGCATGAAGCAGCGCGCCGCCATCGCCCGCGCGCTCGCGCCCGATCCGGACATTCTCCTGATGGACGAGCCGTTCGGCGCACTCGATGCGCAGACGCGCGTGCTGCTGCAGGAAGAGATCGCGCGCATTTCATCGGAAGCCGGCAAGACGGTGATCTTCGTCACCCACGGCATCGACGAAGCGGTGTTCCTCGCCGACCGCGTGGTGGTGATGAGCCCCCGCCCCGGCCGCGTGCGCAACGAGGTCGTGGTGCCGCTGCCGCGGCCGCGCACGGCCGAAATGCGATCCGATCCCTGGTTTGTCTCCACGGTCAAGGACCTGTGGGAGACGCTGAAGCCTGAATGGCAAAAAGGAGAATAGACTGTGACATCCACGATCTCTCGTCGTCGCTTCGGTCAACTCGCGCTCGGCGCCGCCGCTACTCTCCCCCTCGGCAGGCCCTCGATCCTGCGCGCGCCGGACGGCGACGTGGGCTAGATGTGCTGGGTCAACACCTCCACCGTCTCGGCCCAGATCGCCCATGTGCTGATGCGCACCGACATCGCCGCCAGGAACGGCCTGAAGATGGAGATGATCCAGCTTGCCGCATCGCCTGCGATCACCGAGGCGCTCGTCTCCGGCGCCAGCGATGTCGGCACGCTGTCGGACTTTGCGGCGGTGACCACCATGGCGATCGGCGCACCGGTGACGACCGTCGCTTCGCAGGCGCTGTTCCGCTCTGCCGTGCTCACCACCAAGAAATCGGGCATCACCGACATCGCGGGCCTCAAGGGCAAGCAGGTCTACGGCACCTTCGGCATCACCGCGTTCCAGAACGCGCAGGAAGCGATGATCAAGGCCGGGCTCACGCCGGGCAAGGACATGACCTTCGTCAATGTCGGCCCGGCCGAACTTGCGGATGCGGTCGGCGCGCAGCGCATCGACGCCTTCTTCACCTACGATCCGTTCGTGTCCTTCTTCGAGAACTCGGGCGCGGCGCAGGTGGTTTCGCAGAACGTGACGCCGGTGATCGCGCTATCGGCGAACAACAAGTTTTTCCAGCAGAAGCCCGACGTGCTGAAGCGCTTCCTGCTCGCCAATTCGCAGGCGCTGTTCTTCGCCAGCCAGAACCACGATCTGGTCAATGGCTGGTTCCGCTCGCTGGAGCCGGCAAAGAACATTCCGGTCGAGGTGCTGCAGAAGGCATCGAGCTACGATCCGGCGTGGAGCGCAAAATCCTTCACCGACATCAAGGCCACGCTGTCTGCGGCGCAGATCGCCAAGATGGAAGCATTGGGCAAGTGGGGCGTCGAGGCCAAGCTGCTGCCGAAGCTGCCCGATGTCTCGAAATTCGTGGACACCAAGATCGCCAGCGCCGTGGACAAGGAAGCGGCCGAAAAGGGATTTGATCCGAAGACCGTGAAGATCACCCGCGCCTGATCGTATCGCGCTCGATCCCTCGACCAAGGCACTCACGGCAATCATGCCGTGAGTGCAGGTTTATCAAGCCTCCCACACGTCATGTTGTCATTGAACACGCGAGAAAATGAAGCGACGCCGACGACGCGTCATTTCGATTTTGCAGCAATGCCTGGTGCGGATCGCTATCGGCTGCTCGCATCCACGATCATGCCGCGTCCGATCGCCTGGGTCGTGACCTGCGACAGTGAGGGCGTGGTCAATGCCGCCCCCTACTCGTTCTTCAATATGTTCGGCGCCGACCGGCCCGTCATTGCATTCGGCGTTCTGGCGCGGCCGGACAATCCGAAGGACACCGCAGCGAATATTCGCGCCACCGGCGAGTTCGTCATCAACCTCGTGCCATTCGCGCTGGCAGAAGCCATGAACATCACCTGTATCGATGCGCCGCCCGATATCGATGAACTGGCGCTGGCTGGCCTGACAACGCTGCCGAGCCTCGCAATCCGGCCGCCGCGCATCGCCGCGTCGCCCGTGGCCTTCGAGTGCCGGCAGACGCATCTGCTCGACACCGGCCCCGGCCAGTTGCTGGTCGTCGGCGAAATTCTCCACGCCCACTATGCCGAAAACGTGCTGACCGGCGATCCCGCGCGGCCGCGCGTCGATCATGCGGCGCTCGATCTCGTCGGCCGCATGCACGGCGCCTCCGCCTATATCCGCACGCGTGACAGCTTCGATCTCGTCCGTCCGCTCTGGCCGGACGTGCAAGCCCTCACATACAAAGCACCGAACAGGGAATAGCCGGGATGGCCGAGCTCAGGATGTAGACGAGCGCGATACATCCATTGATTTCATCCGATTTCAGTGGTACTAAAATTCAATGACCATGTTCTCGCGCATCATGAATCGTAAACACGCCCGCCTCTGCTGGGCCGTGAAAGGATTCGTGCGCTAGGACTTCAACGACGCGATCTTTTCACCAGGCCCCGCCGGCATCGGACGGGGCCTTTTGTTTGGCCTTTTCCTGCCGTGCGCAACAGCAGGAGCAAGCCAATGCCAACTCCACCTTCGACGCCCCTACCCGAAATCGGAAGCGCTGCCGCGCCTCTCGTTCCTGATCTTCCGATTACATTTGTAAAGAACGTCACGGCCTTCGCACTGCCGGATATGGACGCTGCCGAACAACCGGCGTCAGCACTCCAGCGTACCCTCTGCCTGCTGAAGCGAGGCTGGCGCGTGCTTCAGCAGCAGCAGCAACGTCATCGACTGCGTATCGCGCTGCTCCGTATGAACGAGCGACAGTTGAAGGATATCGGCATCACCGGTGCCGATGTCGGATACATCGCCGCTCATCGCAACATCGAAAGACTGCGCGATGGCACGGTGTATCCATGGATGCGCTGAACAGCTACCGACTGGCAAACACCACGTTATGCATGATGCGTCCGGGGACCAGCGTAAACACGCCGGCGATCACCAACGCGCCGATGAAGATCGACACCATGGTGATCGCATGCGCGCGAATGCGATGACGACGCGCGCGCATCACGCCGATGACGAGCATGATCGGCACGAAGACTGACAGGAGATGGATCGGCCCGAAGCCGCGCCACAGCCTCAAACCATGGCCGTGAATCCAGAACGAGCTGATCGCCGTGACGGCGAGGAGCAGCACCCAGATCCAGCCAAATATCCGATGCGATAGCATCCCCTTGGGCGCGATCAGCTGAATGACGCCAATCACAAAAGCCGCCATCGCCACGAAGGCATGGAGCGGAATCGGCGCGGCGGATTCGAGCAGAGGCTGCAACGACATCGCTTTTTTCCCGAGACTGAGGAGACAGCGTCAGCCTATAGTCGCACATATCTTTCCATTGTAAAGATGATGAATGCGCAGACTTGTCCGGACTGATGTTGCAGTCGGAGACCCCCGCTGAACGGCAAACGCCCAAAAAGAAAGCGCGCCACGATCGGACGTGGCGCGCTCGAAAATGTGGAGACTGAGACGTTCGATCAGAACGGGATATCGTCGTCCATGTCGCTGCGACCACCGGCCGGCGCGGCTGCGACGCGGCGCTGCGGCGGGCTCGACTGACCGCCGCCAAAGCTCTGGCCGCCACCGAAGTCACCGCCCATGTCGTCGCCGCCATAACCGCCGCCGCCACCCGAACCACCACCACTGCGGCCGTCGAGCATGGTCAGGGTCGCGTTGAAACCCTGCAGCACGACTTCGGTGGAATACTTCTCGACGCCGGACTGGTCCGTCCATTTGCGGGTCTGCAGCGCGCCTTCGATGTAAACCTTGGCGCCCTTCTTGAGATACTGCTCCGCCACCTTGGCGAGGCCTTCGCTGAAGATCACCACGCGATGCCACTCGGTCTTTTCCTTGCGCTCGCCCGTGCCCTTGTCGCGCCAGGTATCCGAGGTCGCCACCGTGAGATTGACCACCGGATTGCCGTTCTGCATGCGGCGAACTTCAGGATCCTTGCCGAGATTGCCGACCAAAATCACCTTATTGACGCTACCCGCCATGCCACTCTCCTAACTCTCGAATCTGAATTGCTGATCGGATGCCGACATCAAAGCCCGCCACAAAGTGTCGGACTGCGCGCAACCGTTGCCGGGGTCGACCCTATACGGTCCACACGAGCCGGACGTCCCCAGACAGCGGGTTATCCACCACGACGTCACCTTAGCGTCAGCCACCCTAGCAAGTTCCCTTTATGTTCTCAAGCCCTCACCACAGCCACGGATGCGGCGGTAACCGGACACATCTGGAGGTCGGTGCCTCGTGGCGCGGATCGCGGTTCCGTCGCACAACCGACATAGCCGCCTGTTCTTGCTTACCTTTTGTTAAACCTGAAAGCCTCGAACAACGTATGCGAGTGTGGCTTTCAGGTGACTGCTTTTTGAGCGGACTCGCGTATATTTCGGTCATCGAATGAATTTGGCGCTCGCGCCGGGGAATGGCTTCGCACGAAGCCGACGACTGGGGAGTTCTCCTATGAAGAAGATTTTGCTGGCCTCTGCCGCTTTCGCCATTCTCGGCGCAGCCTCGGCTTCGGCCGCTGACCTCGCCGCCCGTCCCTACACCAAAGCTCCGGCTTATGTCGCTGCCCCGATCTACAACTGGACCGGCTTCTACATCGGCGGTCACGTCGGCGGCGCCTTCAACGGCAACAGCGGCTTTGGCGGCACTTCGGACAATTCCGACGGTCGCTTCCTCGGCGGCGTGCAGATCGGCGCTGACTACCAGTTCGCTCCGAACTGGGTGATCGGTGTTGAAGGCCAGTACAGCTGGGTCGGCAACAACAACACGACCGTTGTGTTCGGCGGCACGGGCTACTCGTACAACCTGAACCAGAAGGGCCTGGCCTCGGTTACCGGCCGCATCGGCTACACTTGGGGTCCGGCACTGCTCTACGTGAAGGGCGGTTGGGCTTATCAGGACGCTACCGAAACCCTGTTCGTCGCAGCTCCGGCTGTGAACGTGGGCTTCGACACCACCACCAAGTCGAGCGGCTACACCGTCGGCGCCGGCCTCGAATACCTGTTCACCCAGAACTGGTCGGGCAAGGTCGAGTATCAGTACTACGATTTCGGCAACACCACGATCAACACCCCGGCTCTGTCGGCTGTCTATGGTTCGTCCAAGAACGACCAGCACACCGTCAAGGCCGGCCTGAACTACCGCTTCAACTGGGGCGGTCCGGTGGTTGCCAAATACTGAGTTTCCAGAAGACCAACTTCGAAAGGCCGGCAGCGATGCCGGCCTTTTTTCTTTGGCTCCATTTCCTTGTCCCCGGCCCTTCTCAAACCCGCGCCTCCGTGCAACCCCATCGCCAACAAAGTGTTGGAGATCGGGGAGCGAGCACTGGAAATCCGGCGCCGTTCTTCCTATGTTCCAGCAATACTCAATTCGGCGTTGATCCCGGTGCCCCGGCGAGACGCGCCCGCATGTGGCGCGCGCGGCGTGCCGGGGAATGCATTGCGATGGATGAAGTCATCAAGGCGAGGCGGCAACAGGCTGCCGCGAATATGCGCAGCATCACCATCCGCGGCGCGCGCGAGCACAATCTCAAGAATATCGACCTGACCATCCCGCGCGACAAGCTCGTGGTGTTCACCGGCCTGTCCGGCTCCGGCAAGTCCTCCCTCGCCTTCGATACGATTTATGCCGAAGGCCAGCGCCGCTATGTCGAGTCGCTCTCCGCCTATGCCCGCCAGTTCCTGGAGATGATGCAGAAGCCGGATGTCGACCAGATCGACGGCCTGTCGCCGGCCATCTCCATCGAGCAGAAGACGACGTCGAAGAATCCGCGTTCGACGGTCGGCACCGTCACCGAGATCTACGACTATATGCGCCTGCTGTGGGCGCGCGTCGGCATCCCCTATTCGCCGGCCACCGGCCTGCCGATCGAAAGCCAGACCGTCTCCATGATGGTGGACCGCGTGCTGGCGATGCCGGAGGGTACGCGCCTCTATCTGCTGGCGCCCGTGGTGCGCGGCCGCAAGGGCGAATATCGCAAGGAATTCGCCGAATATCTCAAGAAGGGCTTTCAGCGCGTGAAGGTGGACGGCGCCTTCCACGAACTCGCGGAAGCACCGACCCTCGACAAGAAATTCCCGCATGACATCGATGTGGTCGTCGATCGCATCGTGGTGCGCCCGGATATCGGCCAGCGCCTTGCCGAAAGTTTCGAGACCGCGCTGAAGCTCGCCGAGGGTCTCGCTGTCATCGAATATGCTGATGCGCCCGCTGCCGCCGCTGACGAGCCGGCCAAGGACAGCAAGAAGAAGGTCGCAAAAATCCACGACAAGACAGGCGCCGAGCGCATCCTGTTCTCGGAAAAGTTCGCCTGCCCGGTGTCCGGCTTCACCATTCCGGAAGTCGAGCCGCGGCTGTTCTCGTTCAACAATCCCTACGGCGCCTGCCCGAAATGCGGCGGCCTCGGCATCGAGCAGACCATCGATGCCGATCTCGTCATTCCCGACAAGGAGCTGACGCTGCGCAAGGGCGCCATCGCGCCCTGGGCGAAGTCGTCATCGCCCTATTACCTGCAGACGCTCACCGCGCTCGGCAAGCATTACAAGTTCACGCTCGACACCAAATGGAAGGACCTGCCGAAGAAGACGCAGAGCGTCCTGCTGCATGGCTCCGGCGACGACGAGATCAAGTTCTCCTACGAGGACGGCGTCCGTTCATACGACACCAAGAAGCCGTTCGAGGGCGTGGTCACCAATATCGACCGCCGTTTCCGCGAAACCGAAAGCGAATGGGCGCGCGAGGAGCTCGGCAAGTATTTTTCCGACGTGCCCTGCGACGCCTGCAACGGCTATCGCCTGAAGCCGGAAGCGCTCAGCGTCAAGATCGGCGGCATGCATATCGGCAATATCTCCGAACTCTCGGTGCGCAAGGCCGGCGACTGGTTCGAGACCGTGCCCGGCCTGCTCAACAAGCAGCAGAACGAGATCGCCGTCCGCATCCTGAAGGAGATCCGCGAGCGCCTCTCCTTCCTGCTCGATGTCGGCCTGAACTATCTCACCCTCGCCCGCTCCTCCGGCACGCTGTCCGGCGGCGAGAGCCAGCGCATCCGCCTCGCCTCGCAGATCGGCTCCGGCCTCACCGGCGTGCTCTATGTGCTGGACGAGCCGTCCATCGGCCTGCATCAGCGCGACAATGCGCGCCTCCTGGATACGCTGCGCCGGCTGCGCGATCTCGGCAACACTGTGATCGTGGTCGAGCATGACGAGGATGCGGTCATCGCTGCAGACTATGTCGTGGACGTCGGCCCCGGCGCCGGCACACATGGCGGCAATATCGTCGCCCAGGGCACGCCCCAGGAGGTGATGAAGAATCCGAAGTCGCTGACCGGCAAATATCTCACCGGCGAGATGTCGGTGCCGGTGCCCGAACGCCGGCCGCCGAACCATCGCCGCACCATCAAGGTGATCAATGCGCGCGGCAACAATCTGAAGAATGTGTCGGCGGAGCTGCCGCTCGGCCTGTTCACCGCCATCACCGGCGTCTCCGGCGGCGGCAAGTCGACGCTGCTGATCGACACACTCTACAAAGCCATCGCGCGAAAACTCAACGGCGCAAGCGAAGGCGCCGCGCCGCATGATCGCATCGAAGGCCTCGAGCATATCGACAAGATCATCGAGATCGACCAGTCGCCCATCGGCCGCACGCCGCGCTCCAATCCGGCGACCTATACCGGCGCCTTCACGCCGATCCGCGAATGGTTTGCCGGCCTGCCGGAATCGAAAGCGCGCGGCTATGAAGCCGGCCGCTTCTCCTTCAACGTCAAGGGCGGTCGCTGCGAGGCCTGCCAGGGCGACGGCGTCATCAAGATCGAGATGCACTTTTTGCCCGACGTCTATGTCACCTGCGATACCTGCAAAGGAAAACGCTACAATCGCGAGACGCTCGAAGTCCTGTTCAAGGGGAAGTCCATCGCCGACGTGCTCGACATGACCGTCGAGGAAGCCGCCGACTTCTTCAAGGCGGTGCCGCGCGTCCGCGAGACGTTCAAGACGCTGCACCGCGTCGGCCTCGACTACATCCATGTCGGTCAGCAGGCGACGACATTGTCGGGCGGCGAAGCGCAGCGTGTGAAGCTGGCGAAGGAATTGAGCAAGCGCGCCACCGGCCGCACGCTCTACATTTTGGACGAACCGACCACCGGCCTGCATTTCCACGACGTCGCAAAACTGCTCGAAGTGCTGCATGAGCTGGTGGAGCAAGGCAACACCGTGGTGGTGATCGAGCATAATCTCGAAGTCATCAAGACCGCCGACTGGGTCATCGATCTCGGCCCCGAGGGCGGCGACGGCGGCGGCGAAATCGTCGCCTGGGGCCCGCCGGAAGATATCGTCAAGGCACCGCGGAGCTATACGGGGCAGTTCCTGAAGCCCGTGCTGACAAAAGCGGGGAAGCCGAAGAAGCGGAAGGTGACGGGCGAAGCGGCGGAGTAGACGTATCTGCTCCTCCGCTGTCATCGAACAAGACGCTGCTAATTCGTAAGTTCGACGATCGTGTCACCGCGCTCGATCGCTGAAACAATTTTAGGGAGCGCGTTCATGATAGTTGCGATCAACATTCTGTTGCCCATGTTACCAAGGCGGATCCAAACAATAGCCCGGCCTCTACGTCTGGCGGCTCGAAGCAAAGTAAAGTCACGGTCCTTTGTCATCAGAGCTGCCGAATGCGCGATAGCCTGATCCCAGACAATCGTATCGCTGGCAGCCAACAGATCGAGATCAACCGCGTGAATGGCATCGTGCCCCTGCACACGCAACGCTTCTGCAAGGGAGGGCGGAAGCTGTGCATCGACCAGGAAGCACAAAAGTTACTCCGCTGCGATAATTGACCGATCAGCGAGGTTTGCAGCGTAGGCTAAAGCAGCGTCGATGTCCGCATTTTCCAAATAAGGATAGTCGGCCAATATCTGCTCGCGGGTTTCTCCCGCCGAGAGCAGTGAAAGAACATCCGCAACGGTAATGCGCAAACCACGGATGCATGGCCGCCCGTGCATCAACTCAGAATCAATGGTGATGCGTTCAAGCAAATTCGACATGAGGCACCTTTCGGGTAAGGATATCAGGCAACTGACGGGATGTCATTGGTGAATAAGCCAGATCGGTGGCGACAGTGACAGTCCATGCACCCTTTCGTCGCGGCATCGCGACTTGATGGCGTCATCCAATCCGGTCATGCTGCTCGCAGCCGGCGGCCTCGATTCCACCGCCTTTTGATGACCAGTTTCGCGGAGATTTCCCGCCTCGCCTCTCGGTGACATGCCTTACAAACTTGCCATATTCGACATGGACGGAACGCTGTCCGACAGTTTTCCGTGGTTTCTCAGCGTCATCAATCAGGTGGCTGACAAGCACAGGTTTCAGCGCGTCACCGAGGATCGCATCGACGAGATGCGCAGCGTCGGCGCCGGCGAGCTGGTGCGGATGCTCGGCGTGCCCAAATGGCGGATACCGCTGATCATCCGCGACATGCGCAAGATGAAGGCCGAGCAGATCGACCGCATCGCGCTGTTTCCCGGCGTCGATCGCATGTTCGACGAGCTGAAGGCGCGAGGCGTCACCATCTGCGTCGTCAGTTCGGACAACGAGGACAATGTGCGCCAGGTGCTGGGCGCGCTCGACGACCGCGTCTCCTATTTCGCATGTGCCGCCGGCCTGTTCGGCAAGACCGCCAAATTCCAGCGCATCCTCGAACTGACTGGCGTCTCGGTGGATGACACACTGTCCATCGGGGACGAAATCCGCGACATCGATGCGGCCCGCGAGGCCGGTGTCGATTTCGGCGCGGTGTCGTGGGGCTATACGAGCGCAGCCGCGCTGAACGCCCGCGCGCCGAACTTCATGTTTTCGCGCATGGACGACATCACCGTGGCCCTGACGACGCCGCGGGTCTGACCGGCATCGGGCCGCATTGCTTGCGCATATCCACGTGTCTACGTTTCCGACAGAGCCTTGACGACTGATCGGAACGCCAACATGACCGACACCCTCGCCGCCTCCGCAGTTCGCGACAACACAAGCGCCAGCCGTTTCGAACTCGCGATCGACGGCAGCATCGCCTTCGCCAATTATCGCCTCGCCGGTGATCGCGTGATCATCACCCATACGGAGACGCCGCCCGCGCTGCGCGGCCGCGGCATCGCGTCGGAATTGATCAAGGGTGCGCTGGGATTGATCCGTGCGGACGGCCGCAAGGTCGTGGCGGGATGCTCTTTCGTGGTCGACTATCTGGAGCGGCATCCCGAGTATACGGATATTGTGGGCTCGTAGCGCCTCGTCATTGCGAGGAGCGTAGCGACGAAGCAATCCAGCCTTCTGCGACTTGGCTTTCTGGATTGCTTCGCTGCGCTCGCAATGACGACTGATGGTTTGGCGCCGCGCCTTAAACGATCTTGATCGACATGTCCGGCAGGCCCTGCAGCTTGCAGAGCAGCACGTCGCCCTTCACCACCGGGCCGACATTTTCCGGCGTGCCGGAATAGATGATGTCGCCGGCCTTCAGCTCGAAGGCTTCCGACAGTTTGGCGATCTGTTCGGCAACGCTCCAGATCATCTTGTCGAGATCGGAGCTCTGCTTCACGGTGCCGTTCACCGCGAGCGAGATCGGGCCCTTGGTCATGTGCCCAGTCTTCGCCACCGGATGAATCGGGCCGATCACGGCGGCATGATCAAAACTCTTGCCGATCTCCCATGGCTTCTTCTCGTCGCCCATGGCGCGCTGCAGGTCGCGGCGGGTCATGTCGAGGCCAAGGGCGTAGCCATAGACATGGTCGAGCGCCTTTTCGGCGGGAATATTGGTGCCGCCGGATTTCAGCGCGGCGACCAGCTCGACCTCGTAATGATAGTTCTTCGTCAGCGACGGATAGGGATGATCGGCGACCTCGCCGATCTTCACATTCTGGATCGCGTCGGTCGGCTTCTGGAAGAAGAATGGCGGCTCGCGGGTGGGGTCGGAGCCCATCTCACGCGAATGCGCTGCATAGTTGCGGCCGATGCAATAGATGCGGCGAACCGGGAAGACGTCGGTCTCACCGACAATCGGAATGGTCACCGTATCGACCCTGAAAATGCTCTTGGGGCCGGCCTGCGCCTGCGCGGCCTCGCTGCCGATGGCAGTTGCGGTGAGCGCGGCGGCCCCGCCGGCGACGAGTGTCCGGCGATCGATCAGATCCATGGTGGTCCTCCCAGTATTGGCTCTTGGATGAGCGCTTCTTGTCCACTGGCATACCACAACAAAAAGGCCCGCGCGAGCGCGGGCCTCTGGTTTCGCGATGGTGCTGCGATCAGTGCTTGAGATCGTCCGGCAGCTTGCCGCCATTGGCGGCGAACTTGGTCATCACCTGCTTGTGCAACCAGATGTTCATGCTGGCGCTGTCATTGGTGTCGCCGGTATAGCCGAGTTCCTTGGCCAGCTCCTTGCGGGCGCTGAGGCTGCTGTCGATATCCAGCGCCTTCATCAGATCGACGATGGAGGTGCGCCATTCCAGCTTCTCGCCCTTGGCTTTGACAGCCGCATCGAGAATCGGCGCCACATCCACGGTGGCTGCGGGTGCTGCGCCTCCGGCCGGAGCCGCGGCGCCACCGGCGGCGGGCGCAGCGTCGGGAGCTGCAGCGCTGGCGCTGCTGCCGAAAATCGCGCTCATGATCTTACCGAAAATGCTCATTTGGTCGCTCCCAATGACTTTGATGATGGCCTTAAGAATTGCCGCAAGACGTGACGGGCGAATGACCGCCCGATAGCAGTATGTCCCCGCCGGCCGCCGCTGCCAATGCGGCACCGGCGACAGACAACGAGACTCGCTCAAAGTCAGTTCCAATTGCGGCAAAAGCCGGACTGCACTGCAACGCACCGTTATCACGCGCTGCACCCTCACCCAAGCGTGAGAAACGGCACCTGCGCATCAGCGCTAGGATGGCGGCACAGGTCGCGGCAACCAGTCTCCTTGCATGCGCGTCTGGCTTGATCGTGATCGTTTCCGAGCGGCTCCCGCGCTCTTGGCGCGTGCGAAGGCTGCGCACAGAAGGGAGCAACGACCATGGCCCTCTCCTATCCCGGCAATGCCAGCGGCATCGCCCACGCCGACAGCGTCAGCGTGGCGCCGCGAATCTACAGCCTCACCCCATCCGACCTCGGCGATGCGCTGCGGCTCGGCTGGGATGACTTCAAGGCGGTGCCAAGCCACGCCATCATGCTCTGCCTGATCTATCCGGTGATCGGCATCGTGCTCGCGCGCACGGTGCTCGGCTATTCGATCCTGCCCTTGCTGTTTCCGCTCGCGGCCGGCTTCGCGCTGCTCGGCCCGTTCGCGGCCATCGGGCTCTATGAGCTCAGCCGTCGCCGCGAAGCCGGCGAGGACGCATCGGCATGGCATGCGCTGGACGTGACGCGATCACCGTCCTTCGGCGCCATGCTCGCGCTCGGTCTCGCGCTGCTGGTTCTGTTCCTGACCTGGATCGCAACGGCGCAGGCGATCTATGTCTCCACCTTCGGCAACGCCCCGGCTGCGGAGATTCCCAGCTTCCTGTCGCAGGTGCTGACAACGCCGCAAGGCTGGCAGCTCATCGTCGTCGGCTGCGGCACCGGCCTGATGTTCGCGCTTGTCGCGCTCTGCATCAGCGCCGTGTCGTTTCCGCTGATGCTCGATCGACATGCGGGCGTGATGGACGCTATCACCACGTCGCTGCGCGTGGTCGCGCGCAATCCGGTGATGATGGCCACGTGGGGCTTCATCGTTGCCGCGCTGCTCGTGCTTGGCTCGCTGCCGTTCTTTCTCGGCCTCGCCGTGGTAATCCCGCTGCTCGGTCATGCCAGCTGGCATCTCTATCGCAAGGCGGTGGAGCGCAATCCGAATCCGCCGATGATGCCGCCGCCAAGCCCGACCAAGCGCTATGCGGCCGACTTCCCCGTCTCTCTGTTCCAGGGACGCCGCCGCGACTGAGCAACCGGCGCCGCTCGATCATGCACCATCCCGAAGTTGGGACAGTGCATGATCGAGTTCCCAATCGGAACACCATTCAGTTTTTGCAACACCACACGTTTGCAGCGATCCGTTGCCAGCAAGACAATCTAGGCGACGCAAAGACGACGCATCTGGTGCCGGAACAAAGCGGGAAATCATTCTGCCGGCCGGAACCAAACTGACATACATCCATACCCCGGAAAGCCACTCTCGAATGTGAATAATAATTCACTTCTATTGTTCGTATGCGATTCGCGCATGTCTAGAGGGTCGCCGTTAAGGGCCCCAAGAGCGCCGCCAGCATGCGGCCACGGCGGGATCATGTTTTGGCCATGAGGGCTGGAAACGCTTTAAAACAGTGATTTAAACGACTAACTAACCCTCATGCTCCCAGATCCGGTGTCCGGATACGCACCCTGCCCGGACAAACATCACCCAGCGCCGAAAGGTTAATCAGTTCTTGCGCGAGGCATGCATAAACCGCCTAGCTGCATCGCAACATCTGAACTGCTGCACTGCGAAGTGGTCATCTATATTCACTTCAACAGCGATGCACTCTTCAAGAGATGAATCGCAGACTGTGAAGGAGAAAGAAAATGCTGCTCTCGCTTATCCGTATGATCCAGGCTTTCCGTGACTATCAGCGCAACGTTGCCGAGCTGTCGCAGCTCAGCGATCGTGAACTGTCCGACATCGGCCTCGACCGTTCCGACATTCCGCGTGTTGCTTCCGGCGCCTACAACGGCTGATCCGTCCGGACGGCCAATCCGTCCGCGACGTTTCACGAATTGCGCCCGCTCTGAGCGGGCGCGATCGTGGTCCCCGCAAAACAGGCAGTGCAAAGCACTGACTAAACTGCGGAACCCTGCCAAAGCGAATTCCGTTTCGCTTGGAAACGCGCTACATGCGGGGCCATGACAACAGCCCCCAATACTGACGACCGCGTCCATGTGATCGGCGCGGGCCTTGCCGGCTCGGAAGCCGCCTGGCAGGTCGCCAATGCCGGCATCCCCGTGGTGCTCCACGAGATGCGCCCTCTCCGGATGACCGACGCCCATCGCACCGACGGCCTCGCCGAGCTTGTCTGCTCCAATTCATTCCGTTCCGACGACGCCCTGAACAACGCTGTCGGCTTGCTGCATGCCGAGATGCGCAAGCTGGGCTCGTTGATCATGCGCAGCGCCGACGCCCATCAGGTGCCCGCCGGCGGCGCGCTGGCGGTGGACCGCGACGCGTTCTCCGGCGCGGTGACCAAGGCGCTAGAAGACCACCCCCTCATCACCATCGACCGTACCGAAGTCGCTGGCCTGCCGACGGCCGAGTGGCGCAATGTCATCGTCGCGACCGGCCCCCTCACCTCGGCTCCGCTGGCCGATGCGATCCGCGAACTGACCGACGAGAACGCGCTGGCCTTTTTCGACGCCATCGCGCCGATCGTGCACAAAGATTCCATCGACATGGAAATCGCCTGGTTCCAGTCGCGCTACGACAAGGTCGGGCCCGGCGGCAACGGCGCGGACTACATCAATTGCCCGATGACCCGCGAGCAATACGAGGCCTTCATCGATGCGCTTTTGGCCGGCGAAAAGACCGACTTCAAGGAATGGGAAGTCAACACGCCCTATTTCGACGGCTGCCTGCCTATCGAAGTCATGGCCGAGCGTGGCCGCGAAACGCTGCGCCACGGGCCGATGAAGCCCGTCGGCCTCACCAATCCGCGCGATCCCACAGTGAAGCCTTACGCCATCGTGCAGCTGCGCCAGGACAACAAGCTGGGCACCCTCTACAACATCGTCGGTTTCCAGACGAAACTGAAATACGGCCCGCAGCAGAACGTGCTGCGCATGATCCCGGGCCTGCAGAACGCCGAATTCGCCAGGCTCGGCGGCCTGCATCGCAACACCTTCCTGAATTCGCCAAAACTGCTCGACGAGCAGCTTCGGCTTAAGGCACAGCCGCGCTTGCGCTTCGCCGGCCAGATGACTGGCTGCGAAGGCTATGTGGAATCCGCCAGCGTCGGCCTGATCGCCGGCCTCTGCGCGGCAGCCGAGGCCAAGGGCCAGTCGCTGGCCATGCCGCCGGCGACCACGGCGCTGGGGTCGCTGCTCGGCCATATCACCGGCGGACATATCGAGACGGTCGATGCCGGCCCGCGCTCGTTCCAGCCGATGAATATCAATTTCGGCCTGTTCCCACCGCTCGCCTCGCCGCCGACCAAGAAACCGGACGGCTCGCGCCTGCGCGGCAACGAGAAGACCGTCGCCAAGAAGCAGGCCATGAGCGCGCGTGCATTGGCCGACCTCGATGGCTGGATCGCGGCAAGCCTTCCTGCCGTCGCGGCAGCGGCGTAACGCAAGCTCGGTTGGATCAGTCATGAGCTTGCCCAAACAGGACGCCGCTGCGCTGTCCAAACACTGGACCGAAGGCGTATTGCTGAAGCGCGACGTGTTCTCCACCGTCGAGCGCGGCCGTTTCCGTACCCGCGACGGCGACGTCGATGCCGTGCTGCGCCGGCTCGATCAGGTGCCGTGGTGGTCGTTCGGCCTTGCGCTGCATCTGTTCACACGCGAACGCCGCGCACTGACGCTGGCGCGCGATCTCAAGGTCGGACCGGAGCTGCTCTGGGCCGGCAAGCGCACGCTGGTGCGCGGCTTCATCGACGGCGTCGCTTTGCATCTCGCAAAGCCCTATGGCGACGCGCGCTATTTCCAGTCGGCCAAGCTGGCCCTGCGCAAACTGCATCGCATGGGCGTATGCCACAACGATCTCGCCAAGGAACAGAACTGGCTCCGCGGCAGCGACGGGTTCGCTTATCTCACCGACTTCCAGCTCGCTGTCTGCTTCAAATCGCGCAGCCAGCTGTTCCGCATCGCCGCCTATGAAGACCTGCGCCATCTCCTCAAGCACAAGCGCACTTATGCACCGGAGCTGCTGACGGCGAAGGAAAAGCAGATCCTGTCGCGAAAGTCGCTGCCGGCGCGGATCTGGCTGATGACCGGCAAGAAGGTGTACCGCGCCATCACCCGCGGCATCTTCAATTTCACCGACCGCGAAGGCGGCGGCAAGCGCCTCGTCAACGATGCGCCACCGCTGCTCGAGATCATCAAGCGCAATCCGGCGGTGCGCGACGCCGCGATTGTCGCTTTCGCGGATCGGCGCACCGGCGTTGGGCTCTATGCATTCGTCGAGGCGGATGACGCGGCGCTGGAAGGCAAGCTTCAGAACGAACTCAGCGCGGCGAAAGTGGCAAAACCGCCGGAACACCTGCAGGTCATCCCGGCGCTCCCGCGCGACGCAGCCGGCAAGGTCCGCACCGAAGTGCTGCAGCTAGTGGCGATGAACCAGGTCGATCTGCTTGAGCCGCTCATGCACAGCGATGCCGATCGGGTATTCCTGAAAACCATTCTGGAATCGCGGAAGAACCTGCGCGACCGGTTCAATTTCGAAACGCAACTGCCGCAGTAAGATTTCGAGCCGTAGGGCGGATTAGCCGAAGGCGTAATCCGCCGGCCGAGCGTGTTGGACGAAGAACGGCGGATGACGCTTCGCTAATCCGCCCTACGGCTGAGTGCTATGACGCGCGCCAAAGTGTCCATAAGGTGCGCAGGCGCGCCCGCAGATACAACTCGAACGGATCGAAGCGCGCATCCGCCATCACGCGGAGATCGAGCTTGACCAGCGCCAGCGGCAGGAATGCTGCGCGCGCCTGCGGCGTCACATCCGCCAGCATCCTGTCGGCGATCACCAATTGCTCCTGCGCGCCCTTGATCAACTGATCCAGCGTGGTGCGGATGGGCGGCGTGAGCTTGCCGGCAAAAACCTCTTCCGAACTGCCGCCGTTCGGCCGCAGCATGTCCTGCGGCAGATAGATCTGCCGGCGCGCGGCATCGTAGGGCAATCGCGCCGTGATGCGCGCGACGCCGTGCGCGAGGCCGCCATGTTCGGCGGCGTGATCGACGGCTTCGGACGCATCACCGAGAACACGCGCAGCGCAGGCGAACAGCGTGCCGGACGTATCGCGAAAATGGCTTTCCAGCACAGCGAGATCCGGCATCGGATCGTTGTAGAGATCGAAAATATGGGCATCGACCAGCTTGGCCAGACGATCGACCGGCAGGTCATAGGTGCGGACGGCCAGCAGCAATTCGGCTGCGACCGGATTCTGCCCGACATCGCCATGGCCGTTACCGGCCAGCGCATCGGTCCACCATTGCAGCCTGATCTCACCGGGCAGCGGCTGGCTGACCTGATCGCGCACGCGGCTGACTTCGGCATTGAAGGCGTAGAGCGCGAGCAGCGGGCGCCGCTTGTCGGCCGGAACGAACAGGGTCGACGCGTAACGGTCGAAATCATGGGTGCGCACGAGATCGGCGCAGAACGCCGCGGCGCTCTGGTCGGCGCTGCTCATGGGACGGCGATCAGCGCCGCAGCGACCCGGCGGCGCTCGCCGATCATGATGTTGTAGGTGCGGATGGCGGGTCCGGTCATCATCGTGTCCACCATGACGCTGACGCCGCGCAGCGCCTCGCGCAGATCGCGCGGCATGATCCAGACCTCGTTGCCGGTGCCGACGATCAGCGTATCGATGCCGGCATGCCCCTCGAACACACGGCGCAGCGCGTGGCGATCGATCTCGTCAGCCTTGGTGACGGTCCACGGCCACACCGCATCGGGCAGGCACAAAAGCGAGCCCTGATGCGACATGGTGTCGAAGATGAAGCCACCTTTGCCATAGGCTTCGATCTCGGCCGCGCGCGGAAGATGCGGCTGCTCGGGATCGACCGGCATCAGGCCTTGGCCGTCTTCGCCGGTGCAGTTTTGGCCGGCTTGCCGTTGCTCACCGGATCGTCACGGTTTTCGCCGACGCCGAGATAGATCAGCATCGGTGCGGCGATGAAGATCGACGTATAGGTGCCGACCAGCACCACGCCGAAGATCATCACGGCAGTGAACGAATGGATCGCATGGCCGCCGAACAGATACAGGGCCAGCAATGCCAGCGTCACCGTGACGTGGGTGATGATCGAGCGCGACAGCGTCGAATTGATCGACTCGTTGAGCAGTTCCGGCATCGGCATCTTCTTGTAGCGACGCAGGATTTCGCGGATACGGTCATAGATGACCACGGTGTCGTTCAGCGAATAGCCGAGAATGGTCAGCAGCGCCGCGATACTCGTCAGATCGAAATCGATCTGTGTGATCGACATGAAGCCGATGGTCAGCACGATATCGTGGATATTGGCGATCATGGCGCCGAGGGCGAACTGCCATTCGAACCGGAACCAGAGATAGATCAGGATGCCGAAGATAGCGACGATCAGGCCGAGCATGCCGTAAGCAAGCAGCTCGCCCGACACACGCGGGCCGACAACCTCGACGCGGCGATATTCGACGGTCTCTCCGAGCGTGGCACGAACCTTCTGCACCGCCGCCTGCTGAGCGGAATCGCCGCCCGGCTGCTGCGCCAGACGTATCAACACGTCGGCGGGGCCGCCGAACTGCTGCAGCTGCACGTCACCGAGTTCGAGCGTGGATAGCTTGGTGCGCATGGCGCCGATATCGGCGGTGCCGGACTTGTCCTGCACCTCCATGAGCGTTCCGCCCTTGAAGTCGATGCCGAAATTCAACCCATGGGTGAAGAACAGCGTGATCGCCGCAATCGTCAGCAGCGCCGAAGCGGGAAAGCTGATGCGGCGGAACTGGGTGAAATCGAACTTGGTATCGTCGGGGACGATACGGATCGACGGCAACAGATCGAAGATCGTCACGATCGACAGAACGACGATCAGTGCGCCCAGACCGGCAAGAACCATTTGTGTCGTAGTCAAAGTCTGCTCCGTCCGCTCAGATCGGCACGCGCTGCGGCCGCTTCCACCTGACCCAGGTGGCGACGATCAGGCGCGTCACCGTAAAGGCGGTGAACACCGTGGTGAGAATGCCAATACCGAAGGTCACGGCAAAGCCGCGGACCGGCCCGGTGCCGATATAAAACAGCACGGCGGCAGCGATGAAGGTGGTGATGTTGGAATCGAGAATGGTGGCAAGCGCGCGCTTGAAGCCGGCATCGATGGCGGCGATCGCCGTGCGGCCGCCGCGCAGCTCTTCCCGGATACGCTCATAGATCAGCACGTTGGAGTCGACCGCGATGCCGACCGTCAGCACGATGCCAGCGATACCGGGCAGCGTCAGCGTGGCATTGAGCAGCGACAGGATGCCGAAGATCATGGCGACGTTGACGGCCACCGCGATATTCGCGAACAGGCCGAACAGGCGATAGGTCAGCAGCATGAACACGATCACGAGGATCGAGCCGATATAGGCGGCGAGTTCGCCCTTGGCGATCGAGTCCTGGCCGAGGCCCGGACCGACGGTGCGTTC
>WPCJ01153914.1_pt1 | contig 61702 bp, 54 predicted proteins | sample 5399831 | NCBI WGS metagenome assembly WPCJ01 (sample SAMN12869470, study PRJNA574797) | sludge metagenome | isolation source: wastewater treatment of pH10 | place: China:Beijing | collected 2019-05-20
GCCTGGTGGCAATCGTTCAACACGATATGAAACTTGACAGAAGCACGTACGAAGTTCTCCAGATATTAAGTATCTCGTTGACCGATAAAACGCACCTTCGAGAACTTTTTGACAAAACTAAATTTCAAAATGACAAAGAACAATTCGGGCTCAATAGGCCTAATTTATTTGATTTTTAATAACGTCCCAATTTTTATGGGACACTAATGAAATCACTCTGTACATCAGGAAGCAAGCGGTCGAAGTTGTTTATTGCCTTCCCCTGAGTCTTATACAAATTAGCATCAATAAAATTCATCAATACCGCTCGGCTCCACCCATTTTTTATAGTTTTTTGAACATAAAACATCGCTTCCTGTACTGATTTACACTTCGTGAATATTTCAACGTGGTGGCGCCAAGGTATTTGAAAAATAAGATGATTTCCAAACACATCCTCAACCTGAGTACGAATTGCAGAGTTTTGATTTTCAGCATCTCCTAAATTTCCACCAAACTGGTGGAGATTTGAATCGCTTATTTTTCCACCAAGCTGGTGGAGATTTGGATTTGCTTGACTATAAAATAGATAAAACTGTTTTATGTAATATAGATTTGACTTTGAAAAGCCTTTCATATCAGGAAACTCTTTTAGTAGCTCCTTACTTAGTTTTTCAAAGAAACCACCACCCCAAGTACTGTCCATTTGACGATTTACAATATCCTTCCCTAAATCCCAATATAGATGTAATAGTTCGGAATTAACTTTTATTGCAGCTTTTAACTGACTTTGCCGAATGCGCACTTTCAGATCTACAAGCCATTGTTTAAATTCTGAGTCTTTAATTAAATCATTACTCATAATAATGTTTATTTTTTTGAATTGCGAACGCAATGCGTTCATAATTGTATGTCATCTGTACTTCAATTGTTTAATCCAACAAATTTACTAATTCTTTTTTCATTTCTTCATCAATCTCCCGATAACGACTAAAAGCCTTACTTCCTTATGTCCACTTAGCGCTCCGGTCAGATTGGAGTCTTTTACTTTTTAGATTAAAAATATAGCTGATAGATGGTATTAAGGCCTGCACCTACAACAAGGCTGAATATCGACATATTGAAAAACAACACCCGATTTCACATCAAAAAAGTGTTAGTCGGGTGTTTCGTTTTAACCAACCTAAAAATAGTTGTTGAAAAAATCAGTTGATTGATTCAGGTTAATATACATATCTTCGTACCTCCTGTTGTGCTGGTACCTTATCAGCCAGGGGATCAAAAGGAGTAACAGGATAAGAATCACTACAAAAACTGATAATCCTTTTAGTCCTTCATAATCCCGGATCAAAATCCGGATAATGGCTATTGCCCAACCATAACAATAAACAAGTGCTAACAGGAAATCAATCATCTTGATCCGCTCCAATCTTTGCAGGAACAGCCGGGAGGACTCTTTCAAAGGCTGGTCATCCCATCTACCCACCAGTATCCATAATCGGCTACATTCTAAAATGGTTTTGATAAAAAGAAACAAGCCAGCTAGCGCAAGCGGAACAATAGAGCTAAAAGACAAATGTAATCCCAGATAACCGAAAGCATAGGTCATCAATGCTCCAAAAACAACGAGGACACAGGCATACACCCCACACTTTAATTTTTGGCCATATAATGCTTCTGCAATGGCCTTAGAATGTTTCTTACGAATAATTTCCTCAATATTCTTTTTTTCATCGAAACTGTTTCCGGCATTGATTGCCTTCCACATCAATTTCAAATTATTCTTTTCCATTTTTCAAGATTTTATTCAGTTTACTTTTTATTCGATTGATTTTAACACCGACATTGATTTCGGAAATACCGGTAATGGTTGCAATTTCTTTATACTCGTATTCCTCCAAATATAGCAGTATGACAGCTTTTTCTGCTTCCGGCAGGGTGCTGATGGCACGATAAAGCTTATCATAATTCTCCGACCTTGTTTCTGCATTGTCTGCTTTGTCATACTCTTTCCCCGACAGCCCGACACATTCCGGCCGAACGTTTAGCTTGCGAAGAATATCAATGGCAGCATTCAAGGCGACACGGTACATCCATGTGGAAAAAGTCGATTGCCCTTTAAAATTCGGAAAGGCTTTCCATAACCGGATGAGTATTTCCTGATAATAATCTTCTTTGTAGGAACTACCGTAAAAATAGACATTACAGATTTTCCATAATATTCCATGATGTGTATTAATCAATTCGATAAACTCTTTTTCCATGTCCTGACTCTTTTTGAATGGTTAGTCGGATAACTTGGCCAAAATATTACAAGGCTCTTCTGAAATTTATAGATTATTTAACTATAATATACCTCTATACCATATTCCTGCATGTTTAGACTGATGTTTATTTCCGGTATACGCTATTTTGCGTCATTTCTAATTCGTCACCAGTTTGGCGATGAATCATAGAATCCTGATTTCATGATATTTGTGAATCTCCACTAGCTTGATGGAAATTTCGTCATAGAAAATAATGTCTTTTATTAAATCAGTCCGGCTCCCAAAGCCAATGATACAATGATCAGCATAATCGCAATAGTTATCTGCAAAAACTTCAATGTAACTTTTTTCAAAAGCTTGTTTCCGATATATGCCCCGGCGATTCCCGCAAGTGTAGCGCTAATAACCAAAGGCAGACTATCAACCAATCCCGATTGGGTAAATCGTGTAGCATATACACTCAGGCGGGTAAAATCGACAAAGATAGAAACAACAACGGCAGTCGCAACAAACGCTTCTTTGGAGAGGCCCGCTTTAATAAGGAAAGCGCTGCGCAAAGCTCCTTGATTCCCCGATAGTCCGCCAAAGAATCCGCTCAAAGCCCCGCCGATGGGAAGTTTGTTTTTCCCAAATTGTAATTTCCCGAAATAAGGTATTAAATCAATACTTGCAAAAATAATAAGCAAAACGGAAATGATGAATTTTACAGGATAGACCTCGATTATCTTTCCAAAAGCTTCGTAAATGAAAAGAGGTTCCAGACCGGAAATATTCAACAGCAGCCATGCTCCTATAAAAGCACCTATTATGGCGGGAATACCAAAACGGAGCAATACTTCCTTATTGGCATGCTTGCCGACAAGTAACAACTTAAAGATATTATTGAAGAAATGGACTATTCCTGTAAGGGCTATAGCCAGATCGACAGGAAAAAAAATCATAAAAACAGGTGTAAGGATTGTTCCAAGCCCGAAACCCGAAAAGAAAGTAAGGATGGCGACAAGAAATGCGCATAATGAGATAATAATAATTTCCATGATTTTAATGGGAAGTTGTCATATTCTCTTTTTCAAACTCCAATAACTTCTTTTTTCTCCACATTCCCCCGCCATATCCCGTGAGTGTACCATCGGCACCGATAACCCTATGGCAAGGCAGAATGATAGAGATTTTATTTTTGCCGTTGGCATTGGCAACAGCCCTTACAGCAGAAGGTTTCCCTAAAGCTTCGGCTTGTTTTCCATAGGTGGTCGTACAACCATACGGTATCTGTAACAGGCTAAGCCACACTTTCTTTTGAAATTCCGTACCTACCAAGTCCAGCGGGATATTGAAATCTTTTCGCTCTCCCCTGAAATACTCATTTAATTGCTCTCGAAGCGTATCAAAATGAGGATTGTCACCCTGTATAAGCGGAGCATTGAATTCCTCTCCCAACTGCCTTAATTCCAAATCTATCAATTTATAGTCGGCAAACTCAAACATGCAGATACCTTTCCCAGTCGCGGCGGCAATCATCAGTCCCAAATCGGTTTCAACATGTGTTACGTTGATTACACGCTTGTCTTTACTTTTTTGCGGAGAAGTACCTATAATATTTTTGAACATGCTGTTGAACCCGCTCAAAGAATCATAACCCGACTCAAAGGCAACGTCCGTTACATTCTGGTCGGATTGGATACGTTGGAAGGCACTGTTCGCCCGGTACATTCTTTGGTAGGCATGGAATGTCTGTTTGTAGTTTTTCAAAAACCACCGGCGTACCTGATTTGGCTCTAATCCCATTTCCTGCAAATCGGCATCCTTTATTTTAACTGTAGGATTTTCTTCCATGTATTTCAATAATTGTTTAATGCCGTCAGGCGGGTTTCCCAATTTTTCCAACGGTTTACAGACTTTACAAGGTCTGTAACCGTTAAGCATGGCTTCTTTTGCAGAAGGGAAAAACTCTATGTTTTCTATTTTAGGCCTGGCAGGACAAGTGGGTCGGCAGAATATACCTGTTGTTTTTACTCCGACAATGAATACGCCCTCGAAAGAACTATCCCTTTCAAGGAATGCTTTATAGAACACTTCTTTTTCCATTTCCATCTTTATTATATCAGATTAATCGTTTGAATCGTGGGGAACTCCCTGTCTATTCTTAAATGTACAAGTGCGAAAAAAGGTCGGGATTGACCGTCCTCTCTATCATGCCAACTTGGTCGATAGAATACTGCTAACCGTTTATCAACCTTTCTTAAGTGCTCAATTTCTTTCTTCCCATATTGGAAATGAGTAGCCATATTTTGTTTGATTGCAAATTCGAACTGTAAAGTTACGATTCTACTATTCCAAATACAACCGAAAAATTAACAATCTCGTTTATTTAGTTTTTTTTGGAGGGGAGGGAGGGGTAATTGTCCTATAGTAAATAAAAAAGATTGCCCGGCTATGGGCAATCTCAATACTTTTTCAAACTGGGCCGTTCTTACTTGGAAGCTTCGATCGATGCTTTACGGAAAGCTTTCAATTGTTTTTCCAATTCTAAAGAGGCCTTACGTGCGCGAGCACCAGCAGCTTTGTTGTTGTTCTCTGCTTGAAGTTTTGCATTTTCCTGGAACAACGCAATTTGTTCGTTGATGCTTGTCAATAATGTTTGCATAATTCTTTATTTATTTTTTATAAAATTCCCCGCAAAGGTAATTGATCAAAGCTTTTCTCAAAAATTATCAGGACTTTTATTTGATTTTCTCATAAAAATTTTCTCCTTTATCTCGTTTCAACGCTTAAAGTTCGGCTGTAAACATGCCATAAGGAGATTATATAGATCGTTACTTTTCCAAAAAATCTCTGTTTTTGATATATTTTTGTAGGGCATAAAGATACGTATCGAAAAAGTTCAACGAGTAAGCTTCTCTTTCGGCTTCCTTTTTATTTGCTATTCTGTTTCGAACTACATTCACTCTATTGTTTTTTATTTTATGCTCAAATCGCAAGTTTCTACAGCTGCGTTTGCCGATACAAAACCACATTTTCATATTTTTGACGGATTACGTGGAGTAACCGCAATTATGGTTGTATGTTTCCATATATTTGAAGCTTTTACTACTAGTCATATCGACCAGAGGATCAATCATGGCAGTCAATTTTTTCTTTATCCTCTCGGGATTTGTGGCAGGCTATGCTTATGACGACCGCCGGGGAAAAATGACAACAAAAGAGTTCCTCAAAACGTAGATTTATACGTCTCCATCCAATGGTTGTGATGGGGGGCAATCATAGGCGCCATTATGTTCTATACTCAAGGTTGCTCTGTATGGGATGTATCCACGGTCACTATCGGAACTCTATTGATTGCCAAACTCTTAAACGCATTATTAATTCCGGCAACACCTGGGATTGAAGTTCGAGGAATAGGTGAAATGTTCCCCTTGAATGATCCAAGCTGGTCTTTGTTCTTCGAATATATTGGTAATATTCTCTTGCCCTATTCATCCGTAAGTTCTCTACTACAGTTCTTACGGCGTTAGTTCTCTTGGCCGGAGGCGGACTGGCAGCATTATCCTGGCTTATATCACTCTAAAGTTTTATGATATACCTGTAAGAAGATATATCACAAACAAGTTCCTAAAATTGAAAGGCTAATATTCAAAGAAATAATGACTCCCATGTTTGATTGATTAGCGGAATAAATAATTATGTTCATTCCTTTTAAATCGATATCGACGTCTCGGGACTGGAATGGGATCTTGTACAGATATCTCCCATCTCAGTAAGTTCTCTACCATTTCATTTTTAATACTCTTATAAGATTGACTCCCGAAGAGATTATCCAGTTCGGATGGATCATCTTTCAGATTATAAAGCTGACCATTTCCATCCATATCATATACCAATTTCCAATCACCTTTGCGAAGCATACGCATGGTACCACTTTGTGTCCATGTGTTCAGTTCGTCAAAAAATAATCCTTTTTTACCGACAGCACCTTCTTCCTGATAGTCTGTAGTGTCATCCCGGGTATAATACATTCCACCAAATCCATCCTGAACCATCACGCTCTCAAACTCTTTTTCGGGGTAGTCTTTCCCCTGCAACAGTGGCCATAAGCTACGTCCTTGTACGCCCATCGGAATATCGGCACCCATCACTTCACAAATCGTGGGAAAAATATCGATGATACTCACATGTCCGTCATGTGGCACTGCCGAGGCCTTTATTCCCGGACCAACCCATTGCATGGGGATACGGACAATAGCATCATCCAGCCCTACTCCTTTCTTCATCAGACCATACTCTCCCACATAATCGCCGTGGTCGGCAAGAAACAGGATAATCGTATTATCATACACCCCTTTCTCTTTCAACTCGCCTATAAAACGGGCCAGTTGGTCGTCTATCATCCGTAACATCCCATGGTAGATGGAACGCAGACGCTGCAAGTTCTCCTGATAACCAACATGTCCTTGCGCCATCATCTCCGAAAGCAGGAGATATTCTTCCCCTTTTATCTTCATATCGTCCGCACTGCTCCGCATCAGAGGCAATGATTCAGGTGGAAACATGGAATAATAGGGTTCACACGTCTGATATGGATTATGCGGCTCCGCAATGGAAAACCATATTAAAAAAGGTTTATCCGACAGTGAACCGATCCATTGGGTAGCATCGTCGACCATCCGATAAGGCAACTGTCCCTCTATTCCATAGGGAGCAGGTTTCATATCAGCATACATATCAAGTGTTTTCAAATATTCATCGAATGCTTTGCCGATCTCGCTCTTATTTTCCGAATCCTGCCCATCATGATTATAAGGACTCCAATAGTCTACACGGTCGGGAGAAAGATGAGAATGATTCTTCCCGATCAGTGCTGTCACATAACCTTGTTCCCTAGCCACATCAAAGAGATCTTTCGTATAAAAGGCATCTCTAAGATTGTGGTTGGATCGCACGTGTGTCGCACTGGGGAATCTTCCCGTCAACATAGAGACTCGGGCGGGACCACTTGCAGGAGCAGCTGTATATGCTCGGTTAAACCAAGTTCCTTGTCCAGCCAGACTATCGACGAAAGGCATCGTATTTAACGGACATCCTTCACGTCGCATTAAATCGACTCGCAGCTGATCTGCCATAATGATAATGACGTTGGGATTTTGGAGAATCTCTTGCCCAATTACAGGGAATAATACAAAGATCGAAACTGATATTCCTGCAAATGTTTTCCTATCGAATTTGTCTGTCATAATATGTTTCTTTCTGATCCAGATTTAAAAATTATGCACCAACATCGTTGTATTAATTAATTTATCCACGCCATTGATTGGAACAAAGATACAAAATAATTTAAACAGGTCTATGACCCATTGCTACGTTAACTCTAAAAAAACCAGCCAATAAACATCTAAACTATCCTTTCTTATATTGAATAAGAATGAACCCACATGGGGATATAATGATTTTCGAATTCAAATGTTTTCTGGACAGATTTATCATTTGTGGAGATATATGTTCCCTCATACCTTCCGAATTCCCAGCATTAATATCATCATTCTCGATTTTCCACATTGTAACAGGCACATAACCTCCAGGCATCTCTATTTTGATTTCCTGTTTCTTGAGATGTGAACGGTTTATCAATACAAGATTAATAACACTATCATCAGTTCTCACAGCTACGCCATCAATGTAAGCCACATCAACATCCTCAGTTAAAAGTTCATTATCGAAATTACCTCCAATAGCTAATTCTTGAACTGGCAAAGTTACTTTAGGTCCGTCTATGCAGATATTCATTTTTTCTCCGGACATATGCTTCCGGTAAAGATCGAAAACATGATAAATCGTACTTTTATAAGCATCTTCATCTCCAACAGATCGAACTAATCCATGCCCATTTACAGGAAATATATAATTGGCCATTCCTACATATGGACTCTGTCGAATAAAAACATTTAACATCCCGGCTGTTGTCACTACATCAAACAATCGCCTAGTATCATTTCTGGTGAAAGAATACTTCTCATTCTCAAAAACAGAGTGCCTACAATTCCATTCATCAATGCTTAATCGTATGGGATTATCTATTCGATCGAACAGCCTGTTCACCTTATCGAAAAGAGTCGCATTCTTTGAGATTTGCATTTCGGCTTTTACCGGGGAAAAAATAGTGTAAAGTGGGTCTTGCAGCTTCCCTTCTTTTATTTTTGCCCCCATATAAAAATGCATAGTTAAAAAATCAATTAGATTACCATTCTTTTCAAGTACTTTTTTGTTCCAATCATAAACATGCCCTACCGCCAAAAGGCTCAAGTCGGGATATAATGATTTGAAACAAGAAGCCCATTGGTTTAACTTATGCGAATAGAATTCTGCCGTTTCTGCTTTGTGAATACCATAAGAACCATAGTTTTCATTACCTATACACCAATACTTTACATTATAGGGATCGGCATGTCCATTGGCGATCCGCTTCATGCCAAATGCAGTTTCGGAAGAACCATTTACATATTCAATCCAATTTAACGCGTCACCCAACGATGCGGCATAATCAGGATGATTACTCATATTAAAATTGATATAAGGTTCAGTCCCTATTCTTTGACACCATTGAAGGAATTCATCCGTTCCAAAAAGATTTGTATCAACTCCTCCCCAACGGATACAATTAATTACTGGTCGTTTTTCTTTCGGTCCAATACCATTTTCCCAGTCATATTCATGAATATATGTACCAGCAGGCCATCGGACCACTGGCATCTGAAGTGATTTCAATAATTCAAAAACTGCCGGATTTTCTTCATTTTTCTCATTAAGTAACCCTCCATATATTATTTTATCATTACAATCTTCCAACATTTGCCCATAAATCATCGGATCGACAGTCTCCGGGTTGTCAGGGATTTCAACTGATACCTTTGTCACATGTACTACTGTTTTCTTATTAGTTGCAAAACTCGGGGAAAAACATGCGATACATATAAAGATAATTACAATCTTTTCTATTGTCATATTATTTATGCCTTTATTTAATACGTTCATATTTAACCATAATAAATCCACAGGGGGATATTGTAATAGTCGAATTCAATTTTTTTCCCGAAAGACTTACTACTTGTGGAGAAATATTGTCCCTCTCATTTTCCGAGTTCACTGCATTGATATCGCTACCCTGAATTTTCCACATTGTAACAGGGACATAACCATCAGGAGCCTTTATTTTAACTTCTTGTTCACGAAGATGAGAGCGATTAATCAATACAATATGCATAACACTATCCTCTGACATTACAGCTGTCCCATCTATATAATTCAATATTATACTACCTGTATTAAGATCTTTACTTATATCTCCGGCAACGGACAATTTATTAACAGGCATAGAAATTTCTGCACCCTTTATATTTAAATCCAACTTTTTCCCAGTCATATATTTCCGGTATAATTCGAAAATATAATAGATTGGAGTCTTATATGCATCCTCGTTCCCAACAGTTTTAATCATACCGTGACCATTTACCGGAAATATATAATTTGCCATTCCTACATACGGACTCTGTCGAATAAAAACATTTAACATCCCAGCTATTGTTACGATATCGAATAATCTTCTGGGATCATTTCTCGTAAAGACATATTTTTCTCCATCAAATACAGAATGACGACAATTCCACTCGTCAATACTGAATCGTATAGGGCTGTCTGTGCGCCCGTATTGATTATTGATTGCATTTAACAATTCTGCATTCTTTTGAAGATGAATTTCTACCTTAGCCGGTGAAAATAATGTATGCTCCGGATCTTGAAGTCTTTCATCTCTAACCTTTGCACCCATATAAAAATGTTTCGTAAGAAAATCAATTAGTTTTCCATTTCTCTGTAAAACAGTATCGTTCCAATGGTAAGTATGGCCCACTCCTAGTAACTGTAGTTCCGGGTATTGATAACGAATAGCACTAGCCCATCTGTGAAGCCTATCTGCGTATTGTTTGGCGGTTTCTGCTGTATGTCTTCCCCACGGACCATAATTTTCATTTCCTATTCCCCAATATTTTACTCCGTAAGGTTCTTCATGTCCGTAGAGCGCTCTTTTCTTTCCAAAAGTGGTTTCAGTCGAACCGTTTACATATTCGATCCAACTCAAAGCATCTCCCAACGATGCCCCATATACGGGATCATTTCCCATATTGAAGTTTATATAGGGTTCTGTCCCAATTTTTTTGCACCATTGTAAAAATTCATCTGTGCCAAATTGGTGGGTTTCTATCCCTTTCCATGCAAATTCATCCACGACAGGTCTCTCTTCTTTCGGGCCAATACCCTTCTTCCAATCATATTCATGAACGTAGGTACCACCCGGCCACCTCATCACCGGCATATCGAGTGGTTTCAATAGTTCATTTACTTTACTGTTTTCTGTACCATTCTTATTTATAAGCCCTCCATAAATAATTTTATCATTACAATCTTCCAGCATTTGTCCATAAATCATGGGATCTATGGACACCGGATTATCCGGAATTACTATTGATACTGCCGTAGGGTGTTTGTCTGTTTTTTGTGCGTATATGACCGACAGAGGAATACAAAATAACAAATAGAGAAACAAAGATTTATTTTTTACTAAATTCATTTTACAAATTGTTTTAATTATTAAAATTTCTGATGACTCCCAGTTTGCCTACCAGTAATTGTACAAAAAAGAAGCTAATAAGATAGGCACCTCCGATATACATAAATATGGGCATATAGGAATGTGAGGTTATCGTACTCCCTATCATTTGCTGGGAGATAACACCTGTTATACCACCCAGTGTACCACCTATACCCGTCAGGGTTGCCTGTACTTGTTTGGGATAAATTTCCGAAGGTATAGTGATGTTTGCCCAGAGTCCATGTGACAACATAATCCCTGATATAAGTAATACAGCGACGATGGGATTTGCTCCCGAAAACAAGAAGAAACACAACAGAGGAATGAGAACAGAAGCTGTGACCATAACTGTTTTTCTTGATTTATTCAATGTCCATCCCCGTCTTTCAATTAACAATTTAGGAATATAGCCTCCAAGTATTGTCCCTAGTCCCATTGCCGTATAGGGTAACCAGGCGGCGAAACCCAACTCTTTCAAAGATAGACCTTGTACGTCTTGCAGATATTTCGGTATCCAAAAAAGCAGAAAATAGGTAACCGGGTCAATAAAAATTCTCGCAGAAAAACATCCCCAGGTTTCTTTCTTTTTAAGCAAGTCCTTTAGTTTTATTTTTTCCTCTCCCTCTCCTTCGGTTTTAGGAGTATCATCCTGGAGGATATATTCCTTTTCCTCCTGTGTAATATTAGGATGATCTTGCGGCCTATGATAATTTCTTAACCAAAAAAACAGCCAAACAAAACCCAGTATCCCCGTTGCTAAAAAGGCAATCCTCCATCCAAAAGCTAACGCAAGGAAAGAGACTAATGGTACAGCTACAGCAGCACCGATAGCTGTACCTGCATTAAATATGCCTATTGCCAACGCCCTTTCCTTTAAAGGAAACCATTCGGTTGAAGCTTTTACTCCTGCAGGGAAATTTGCGGATTCGGTAATTCCCAGAAAGAATCGGACTATTGAGAATTGTGCCAAAGAATGTACCACGGCATGCATCGCTGCAACAAATGACCAGCTTCCCACAGCTATACCAAAACCTTTTCTTGTACCTATCCTGTCTATAATCTTACCGCTGAGGGCATACATCAATGTATAACTAAATACAAAAACCGAAGTAAGATTGGCATAATCAATATCCGACCAGTTAAACTCCCCTTGAATCGTTGATGCCAAGATCGCAAAAGCATTCCTGTCCAAAGCATTTAGACCTGAAGCCAAACATAGCAAAAGTGCAATTTTCCATCTCAGATTTCCATTGTCAAAATAAACTCTCTTCATTTTTTCGTCCTAAAAGGGTTATAATGTTCTGCTTGCCGTCCATCACTATTTTCTGAATCTAATATCAGATCGGGATCGACCATCTCCTCTATATTTTCATTCAGCAGATATTGTCCTTGTTCTACCAGTTCTTTTCTTAATTGTTTAATATTAATTTCACGTGTGCCACATTTATTATGGCATGCCATTGCAACGGCGACGCCGGCAGCTTGCCCCATCGCCGTACAGGTAGCCATTACACGAATGGAGCCATGCGCAATATGTGTTGCGGAGATGGGTCGTCCTGCAACCAACAGGTTCTTCATATTTCTGGGGATCAGGCAACGGTAAGGAATCTCATATACCGATTTTCCGGAACCTGTGAAGATTTGCTTTTTTCCATGCGGAGGATGGATATCTATGGCAAAAGTTCCACAGGCTATACCGTCTTCAAACGAAGCACTGTTCAAAACCTCCTGTTCAGTCAATACATAATCACCGGCTATTCTCCTGGTTTCACGGATTCCGACTTGGATACCGCTATCAAGAATGTATGAGCTCTCGAAACCTCCAATATACTTTTGAAGAAATGCATGTACTTCTAATACTTGTTTTCGCAAAGCAACTTCAGCCCGGGTTATATCCGCAGTCTTTGTCCCATCGATATTCTGTATACGGGTAGTATTAACGCAGAATACCCCCGGGATGGGTAGTTCGTACATAAGGATACGAGGGGCTACCTCCGAATGTAACATCCCGGAATCTTTAGCTTCCTGGACCATCTGGTTCATCCCGAGGAAAGCAATTGCCTTTTGCTTATCAATTTGCTCATCACTTGGAGAATCTTTCAGTATGTTCCTGTTCTTTTTCATCCAATTACGCAGTTGCTCCACATCAGCTCCGCCCACCCTGAAATAGAGGGTTGCCGGCTGCATAGAACCATCTTCGTCTTTTCCCTTTGCAAAAGGCACACCCGAAAAGGCTGCGACATCGGCGTCGCCTGTACAATCTACAATATATTTGGGGCAAATAGCCTGACGTCCCGATTTATTTTCAATGATCACCGATCCTACAATCCCATTGGCAACATTCGCATCGACTATCCATGTATGAAAAAGCAGTTCTACACCCGCTTCTTCCAACATTTCGATAAGAATGATCTTTGCCCTTTCCGCATCAAAAGGTGTCATAGACGCATTATCAAAAGTCAAGTCAGCTACATGCCCTAAGGAAGCACCCCCCTGTTTCATACGGTCTACAAATTCTTCGGCAATTCCACGGATTACCTGATTGCCATTTTCATCATGGAATGTAAAAAACGGGTTTACCATTGCCGTAGTCAAGTTACCGCCGGGAAATCCATATCTTTCGATAAGCATTGTTTTAACACCCGACCGTGCAGCAGCAATTGCTGCACCTATTCCTGCAGGACCTCCTCCAGCAACTAAAACGTCCGGTCTTGCGATTATCGGAATTTCTCTTTGTTTTTCTATAATATGTTCCATTATAGCAGTGTTTTATAAGGCTGTAATAGAAGATAGCAATTCCTCTATTACAGCTCATTTGTTTATAAATATGGAAAAGTGATCAATATCCCTGATTTTGTGTCAGATTCGGATTTGCCTGACGTTCCGACGCAGGGATAGGAGAAAGATAATCACGATTAGGATCAAAGTAGCGAGCACCCAGTTTTGTGCCAAACTTATTCTTTTCTGTAAAATTTGTATAATCCGGATTACCATATTCATCGATATAAGGAGCTGTTGTAGGGTATCCTGTAGGAAATCGCCCATAACACATACCATTCATTAGCCTATCGGCTATTTTCCATCGACGAATATCAAATAATCTAACTCCTTCTCCAGCCAATTCATATTTACGTTCTTTTCTAATTACAGAACGAAGTTCTTGTTGATTTTTACCTTTGGTTATTTCTGGCATATTGACTCTTCTACGGACTTTATTAATCGACTCGTACACGGAATCATCCAGTTGGTTTGCTTCTATTTTCGCTTCTGCATACATTAAAAGAACGTCTGCATAACGAAATGCGATAGCATTAATAGAAGAAGCTCCGTCAGTCCGTGATTCAAGCGGATCGCAATACTTTCTCCAACAATATCCTGAAAAACTTGCATAGGCGTGTGTTGCATCCAGATTGGCAATCCGTACTGCCGGGGATTGATTATAGTCCCAACATTGAATACTGTCTTTGTCAGTCTCAAATTGATAACCGAAGTATCTACTACCGGGTAAAGCAACAGTATGGTCGAGCCGTGGATCCCTATTTTTCCAAGGGTTTTTCGGATCATATAATGGAGATTTATCAATGGATAGTCCGTCGATACATTCATAAGAATCCACCAAAGCCTGTACCGGCATTTTATTTGAAAATCCACCCGCCAATCTGGATTTCATACGACTAGGCATTCCCTGACTTTTATCGTCCTGATTAAATTGAATTGCCCATATAATTTCTTTGGATGTTTTTCCTTTTAACATGGTAATATCACCATAATTAGGTTCCAGAATATATTCAACACCTTCAAGTTGCATTATTTTTTCACAAGCGTCAATGGCATCCTGCCAACGTTCATTGTACAAAGCTGTACGTGCTTTTACAGCCCATGCAAATCCCTTTGTTATCGCCATAGTATTAGGCTGATTTTCCTGTTGTAAATACTGAGCAGCTTCATCGCATTGGGAAAGGATAAAATCTACAACTTTTTCTATCGGATCTCTGCTGACATATGCTTCTTCTAATGATAACGTACGGTCAATCAATGGCACATCTCCAAATATAGAAGTAAGAGTGAGGTAACAGTAAGCCCTCAATACTTTGGCTTCTGCCTTATACCTATCTATCTTATCCGCTGAGACATTACCACTTGCCCTATCAATATTTTCCAATATAAAATTACATCGACTAATACTTTTGTACATATTTACCCAAATATCTCTTAATTGCCAAGCCGTAGTATTTTGATATATTTGCTCGGGTTTGACATCTCTGTCTGATGAGATATCAGATCCTGTATCATAGTAAATCATAAAAGGAATCTGATCATTATACAAATGGAAAGGTGAATGTATTCCTACGATAGCCATCTGAATCTCAATTTCAGTTCGAAGAAATGTTTCCGTTGAAGGATAATTCAATGGATATTTTTCCAAGGTGTTCTCGCAAGAGACAAACAACAAGGAACACAATATGAATATGCTTAATATTTTTCTATTTGCTTTCATAATATTATCTGTCTGTAATAATTAAAACCTGATATCTACACCTACACTTATGGTCTTTACCTGTGGATAATATGCTCCACCTGAAGCGGGGGAAACTTCCGGATCCCATCCTTTCCAAAAATTAGTAAAAGTGAATAAATTTTCTCCGGAAACATAAAATCGCAAATGCTCCATTAATGCACGTCCAGAAATTGATGTAGGTACTTTATAACCTAATTGGATATTCTTTACTCTTAAATAGGCTGCACTTTTCATATAGAAATCCGAATCAAGGTAATTGTTTGCAGAATCATAAAAATATAAACGCGGGAAAGCTGCGTGAACATTCTGATTCTCTTCAGTCCAACGATCTTTGTGTATCGTAAAAGCAGTTCCACCCGACCAGAACGGATACATAGCTATCGCAGACAAATATCCGTCAACTTTACCTACTCCTTGAAGTAATAGATTCAAATCAAACCCTTTATAACGTCCACTAAAATTGAGCCCATAGGTATAACGAGGAATTGTAGAGCCTAAAACTTCTCTATCGTCAGCATTTACAATATCATCATCATTCAAATTGGCATATCTTAAATCACCCGGGGCTAAAGAACGTCCCTGGCGCTCCCATTTATACGAACCATCACTATTAAAATCTTCTCCCGTCAAGATTCCTAAGCTTTTTCTCATATATAAAGAGTTGATAGCATATCCTTCTCGGTTGGTTACAAGACCTGTTCCGTTAATTCCTTTCAAATCCGTAATTTTGTTCCTCACATCAGAAATATTGAATGATATATCAAAATCAAAATCTCCAATTTTGTCCATATAAATAATATTCAAATCGTATCCTTTATTTTCAACAACTCCGGCATTTTGAAAAGTAGGCTCCAATCCCATTGTACGGGGAATATCCAAACGCATCAATATATCGTTTGTTTTTTTATGAAACCAATCGAAAGTTATATGCAGCTTGCTCCAAAAACTCAAATCCAATCCTATATTTGTCATTGTGGTTGTTTCCCACGTAATATCGGGATTATTCATAGTTAAAAGAGCTGCCCCATCTATCAGTTTATCACCTGAAATATATTTTGTACCCATATCAATATTAGAAGAAAAGGGATAATCATTTCCTATGTTTTGATTTCCCAAGGTACCCCATGAGCCTCTTACTTTAACATTGGATATATTTTCCCTAAAATTATCCCAAAATGTTTCTTCCGATAGCCTCCAACCGGCAGAGAAAGATGGGAAAGCCCCCCATTTTTTACCTTTTGCAAATTTGGAAGAGCCATCATATCGTATGTTTGCTTCCAGCAAATATTTACTCTTATAATCATAATTAACTCGTCCAAACCAGGAAACAAGGACATTCTCCCCTGCCCATCCATCATTTCTCATATTTTCAACGGAACCGGATTGTAATACGGAATACTCAGGGAATGGGAAATCATCTCTAAAGGCATTAAAACCTGAATAGTAATTAGACTCATATTGAAACCCCGCTAAAGCTGAGATTGTATGATGATTAATTGACTTATGATAATTGGCTGTAGTTCTGGATTGAAGATATCTGTTATAAGTCGACTCTTCTGTCAAATTCGATTTACTCGGGAGTTGTGAAAAAATACTCCCATCTGGATTATATGTTGTCACCTGTCTGACAAAACTTCTGGACAAAGGGTATGAGATTGAAGGTGAAAAAGCTGTCTGCATCCAGAAATCCTTATAAGGTTCCCACTTGAATGAAAAATTCCCTGTAACCGGAGTGGATTTTTCATTCGTAAATCCCCCCTCATATATACTGGCAACAGGATTCTCTCCATTTTGTCCTTCTGCATAATTACCATTTGAGTATTTCATGGCCTGAACAGCAGGTAACTTATTCATTAAGAAGAAAATATATCCTATTCCCGATGAATTTCCTGAATTACTATTATACCTAGCGACAGAATTCCGATTAGAATTATAAAGAAACAAATCTAATGAAGAGGAAAAATTTTTAGTAAAAATAAAGTCCGTATTTAATCGGATGGAAATTCGTTCAAAATTAACTTTATCAATTATACCATCCTGTTTCAAATACCCTAAAGATGCTAGCACTTTCAATTTGTCCGTTCCCCCGGTTAGTGTCAAACTGTGATTCTGTTGTAATCCATTTCCTCTTAAGATCTCTTTTTGCCAATCTGTATCCGGGTAATTATCTCTGTCATTGGGTCCCTTTTCTCTCCAATTTTTAATTTGCTCTTCTGTATACACTACTCCCGCACCGGCATTAATCTTAGACTCATTTAAGAGGAGTATATGATCAAGTGCGTTTACCTTATCAGGAAGATTTGTCGGAGTTTGTTGAGCAACGTACCCACTATATGAAATATTAAATTTCCCCTCTGACGCACGTTTAGTGGTAATCAAAATAACTCCATTAGCGGCTTTAGATCCATAGATGGAAGAAGAGGCTGCATCTTTCAAAACCGAGATTGATTCAATTGTTGAAACATCAATATTATTTATCCCCATTTCAAGTCCATCTACCAAAATTAAAGGATTAGAGTTATTTAATGTTCCAATTCCCCTGATCTTTATATCTCCAGCATCCAACCCGGGTTGTCCGGACCGTTGCATAATGGTAACTCCGGGTGCAACACCTTGTAGAGCCAAAGAAGTCTGTCCCACCTGACGTTTAGTCAACACTTCACTACTCACAGAAGCGACAGAACCCGTAAGATTCACTCGTTTTTGCGTACCATATCCTACTACTACAACCTCTTCCAAAGTTTTGAGATCCTCTATCAAGACAATTGAAACCGAATTTTGGGTTCCTACTGTTATCTCTTGTGTCAGATATCCAATATAGGATACTTGCAGAACAGCATCATTACCAACTGAAATAATAAACTGTCCATCTATGTCTGTTATAACCCCATTATTCATCCCCTTTTCGATGATATTTGCACCTATAATCGCTTCCCCTCGCTCATCTTTAACCGTGCCGGTTATTTGTCGCTTGGCTTGTTGTTGAGTTTGTGAAAACGGTCTATTGTCAGTATTCAATATGATCGCCTTATTATTCACCTGATAAGTTATATCAGTATTATTCAATACGAGATCCAAAATTTCGAATATTGTCTTGTCTACTACATTTATCGATACTTTCAGATGTTTATTAATCTGATCATTGCTATAGAAAAAGTAAAAATCGGTCTGTTTCTCAATTTTACTGAAAAGTTCTCCCAATTCAATTTCATTTTCATGGATTGTCAGTTGCGTTTTCTGTGCGTAAGAGTCTATCGCATAGATTTGAAAAACACCAACCACAAATAATAAGAAGGTTACTCTCATAATAAACAATAAAAATTTAGGAATAGGTATTCCAGGTCTACAATTTTTCATACATTTGTTTGTTTTTAATTTGTAGCCTCTAACCGGATCTGACAGGATTTTATGGTTATTGGCTGGATTAATAAATTGAAAACTTAACGAGTCGGATGATAGGCCCATATCTTCCGGCTCTTTTTAAATTACTTCAAATAAGGCTAATTTCACTTTTCCCCATAGGCATTACTTTTTTATTGAATTAAACATAAAATATTATCATTCATCGATATAGATATTTCCTTCCGAAATCCGGTATTTGATCGGATAACTTTTTCCGATTGAGTTCAAAATATCTTCTATATTTTCTCCCGGGATGACTCTCCCGGTAAACCGTTTATTTCTTAAAGATGGAGTAATATGAATATCCAGGTCAAAACGTTTGGCTAATATGGGAACGATTCTTCCCAAAGGTTCATCCGTAAACCTATAAGTTCCGTCTTTCCAGGCAATATAATAACTGGTATCGATATTTTCAATTTCCACACTGCCATTTAATCGGTTTATACGAGCTTGCTCCCCGGGAACAAGAGGAGTCGACAAGTTTTTTCCTTCTTTATCTTTATAATTTAGATTAATCCCTCCTGAAATCAGGGTTATGTATGATGGTTCTTCCAGACCGGATTCTACAAAAAATTCTGTTCCGGTAACCTCTATTTCCACATTTCCGATGCGCACAGTAAATGGTCTCTCCGGATCTTTACGAATATCAAAATAAGCTTTTCCTTCCAAAGATACCGACCGCTTTTCTTCCGTAAACTTTTCCGGATAGGTTAACCGGGTATCCTCATTCATCCACACTTCAGAATGATCGGGCAAAACAATGGATTGTACACCGGCCTTATTATAAACCACATTTTGTACAAGAATATGTTGCTCCGGCTCTTTCGAGATATTGGACAAAGTCATCCAAACGGCTGAAGCAAGCAAGACACCTATAAACACGGCAGCGGCATAACGCAGCCATCCAATCTTCCGTTTTTTAACCGGGATAATATGTGGTTGTTCTTTGTGCGGACGAGCGACAATCTCTCCGGCCAACGTCTGCCAGACATTTTGGACAGCCTCTTCAGATAAATTTTTTCGTGAGTTCCAGATTTCTTCGAGTTGGCAGTAATATGCCACATTTTTTTCCTCTTTTCTCAACCATTTATTGAGAATGGCCAATTCTTCCGGAGTTGCAATTTTCCGGATTGATCGGATAATTATTTCTTCAGCTATTGACAGCATCTTTTTAGTATTATGATTGTCTCCTATATAGATAGGACAAGATGCCGCACATATTTACTTAAAAGAAAAATAAAAAAAATAAACCTTTTTTACCATTATCCACAAATCGAGTTCGTAATGTCTTTAATCCCAGATACAATTGATGTTCTACCGTACGGATGGAAATATCAAGAATCTCTGCAATCTCTGCATTTTTCTTTTCTTCAAAATAGGCCATTTTAAAAATAACCCGGCATTTTTCAGGTAATTTCTCAATCTCGTCATAGATATACTGCATATCTTCTTTATCTATGATCTGTTTTTCAAAAGAGTCGTAATAATCAAGGCCTAAAATACGGTTATCCAATTCGGTTGATTCTATATAGTTTTTTTTCACCTGCTCCCTTATGAGGATATTCAGGCATTTATTCCTGACAGCCATAAATAAATAAGAACGGGAAGGTAACTTTTCATTCATTTCGGAATGATCCCATATATCGAGGAAAATATCCTGTATGATATCTTCAGCCATTTCCACAGAAACAAAACGCCGCGCAAACAATATCAGTGGTGATACGTTTGCCTCGTAATAAATTCTGAAAGATGCGAGACTATTTTCTTTGTTCCTGTCTTTCATCTATGGACTTATTTTCGGTAGTATAAATTAAACTGAAACAGCTTTTTTCAATGAATATAAATTCTTTCTCAGGAAAAATCTCTGTGGCAAGGGATGTAAAATTTGTTCCAACGAACGCAAAGTTATAATATTTTGAACCGCTGTACAAATTTAATAATTAGTCTCAAAATGTAGTTTTTGGAAAAATCTGCAACTATAATTTTCACAGGATAAAAAACGATAGTACAGATATAAAAAAGCCATCCCGAAGGATGGCTCATATTGTAGTATGTATCAAGAAAATTATTATCTGATCTTCTTGTATCCGTAAACAGCGCGGTCGCCCAGTTCCTCTTCAATACGGAGCAACTGGTTGTACTTGGCCATACGGTCTGAACGGCTCAAAGAACCGGTCTTGATCTGTCCGGCGTTGGTAGCCACAGAGATATCGGCGATGGTAGCATCTTCGGTTTCACCTGAACGGTGTGAAGTTACACTGGTATATCCGTTCCTGTGTGCCATTTCGATAGCATTCAGCGTTTCTGTAAGCGTTCCGATCTGGTTCACCTTGATCAGGATAGAGTTTCCGCAACCCTCTTTGATACCTCTCTCAAGGAACTCAACATTGGTCACGAACAGGTCGTCACCCACCAACTGGCATCTGCTGCCAATCTTATCGGTAAGCAATTTCCATCCTTCCCAGTCGTTTTCACTCATACCATCTTCGATAGAGTCGATAGGATATTTGGTGATCAGTTCTTCCAGGTAAGCAACCTGCTCTTCGCGAGTACGTTTTTTACCGTTCGGGCCTTCAAATTTGGAATAGTCATATACGCCGTCTTTATAGAATTCGGAAGAAGCACAGTCAAGCCCTATCATCACATCTTTACCCGGTTCGTAACCTGCATTCCTGATGGCGGTCAGAATCGATTCGAGGGCTTCTTCGGTTCCTCCACTCAAATTGGGAGCGAAACCACCCTCATCACCAACAGCAGTGCTGAGACCTCTGTCGTGAAGCACTTTCTTCAATGCGTGGAATACTTCGGCACCCATACGCAATCCTTCTTTGAAAGAGCTGGCACCAACAGGGCGGATCATAAATTCCTGGAATGCGATGGGAGCATCGGAATGAGAACCTCCGTTGATGATATTCATCATGGGAACAGGCAATACATAGGTGTTGGTACCACCAATGTAACGATAAAGCGGCAGACCGAGATAGTTAGCCGCAGCCTTTGCTACTGCGAGAGATACACCCAGAAGAGCGTTTGCACCAAGGTTGGATTTTGTTTTTGTACCGTCCAGTTCGAGTAATCTGGCATCAATCTGGGTCTGTTCCAATACATTCATACCCAACAGTGCCGGAGCAATAGTATCATTGATGTTTGCTACTGCTTTCAACACACCTTTTCCCAGGTAACGGCTTTTGTCTCCGTCACGGAGTTCCAATGCTTCGTTCTCTCCTGTAGAAGCTCCTGATGGAACAGCAGCACGTCCAAACGCACCCGATTCTGTCAACACGTCTACTTCAACGGTTGGATTACCTCTTGAATCCAAAACTTCCCGTCCTAAAACACTTACAATTCTCATGTTGTTGAATTTTATAAATAGATTAATTTGAAAATCCTAATTGATGGAAAATAACCTGATTTCCGTAATGGGGTGTCAGAATTTCTGACCTGCAAATATAGCTATATTTTTGCTACTTTGGGCTGTATCGAAGTAGAAAGTTCAATTAAAATGCTGATAATACCAATTATGCGGCCACACCGTTTACAGTTGAGATAAGTGCAGACAGGTTGGAAGTAAGTAATTTCACTGATATAGCCATGAGGATGACTCCAAAAAATTTGCGGAGGATATAAGCACCACTCTCTCCCAACAGCTTCTTTACCAGATCGAGATATCGCAATACCAAATAGACGATGGCCAGATTCAGTATCACCGCTATAATGATATTCACAATATGGAATTCAGCACGCATGGAAAGTAGGGTGGTAAAACTTCCCGGTCCGGCAATCAGAGGAAAGACAACCGGGAACAACGTAGAGGAATTATCGGTAGAGGTACTATCATTCTTAAATATCTCTACGCCAAAAATCATCTCTATGGAAAGAATTAATAGCACAACAGCACCGGCAACGGCAAAAGCTGAAATATCAAGTTGGAAAAGTTTTAATATCCATTCTCCGACAAATAAAAAACCTACTAAAATCAGAAGTGAATAGAAAGCTGCTTTTTCGGGATGGATCGTTCTGTCCTGACTCCTTAGATTCAGAAAGATAGGGACTGCTCCTGTTACATCGATAATTGCAAACAGAACCAAAAAAGCACTAATAATTTCAACTCCGTTAAGCATTGTCATAAAATCTGATTTAGAATTATGAAAGAGATATCTTACCTTTTGCTCGCAAAAATACAAAATATCAGCCAATCAGCAAAATGATGCCTAATATTTGTCAACCAACGTAGCAAAACTTTCATAAGGAAAAGGTTCGGGATGTACCTGATTCAGGTATTTGATAGTCCTGAACGCATTGAAATGATGAAAAAAACGTTTCCGGAATGTAGCAAGGGAAGCACTGTTCTCATTACAATCCCTGACAAGCGTAAGGAAATCGATTTCCCGCAAGAATTGTAACAATGACAGATGCAGACCAGCTATCATTATTTCTACCGTTTGCGTATCTTTCCCAAAGAAGCCATCTTTCATATCGAAGAGTCGTTTCAATTCTTCGAACGCCCTCTTCGAATAGGCTCTCACATTACCATCCGGTTCATTTACAATTTTTTGTAATGAGGGTCCTGTTCCAAATGGAACCCGACCGGAAAGTCGTGCCATTGGAAAAACCGTTGTATCTTTCAGTTCACGAATATTCCCAAGAGCAAATACCTTTTGCAGGAAATAAAAATCCTCCCCTCCCTGTTGTCGCCCCATACCTCCCACACGCACATAGGCGTCTGCCGACACTGCAAATGCGGATCCAATCGTGTGCCAATAATAAGGGAAGCCTGTATATTCCAGCATCGACCGAAAATAACGGATATAGGCTTCATACTGCCTTGCTGCACCTTCCGTCAGAGGGCTACCTACTTCTATCCGGTGACGAAAATCATGAATGGTACCATTCAGCGACTTATCACGGGAGAAAGCCTCCCATATAGTTATCAGGAAATTGGACGAGACTGTACAATCAGCATCCAGAGAAACAATTATACCTCGCGGCTTCTCATTACGCAGAAAGTGCTCCACTGCCAGATCCATCCCTATTTTTCGTGCCAGACCCACACCGGCATGTTTTCGCGGTAAATCTTCGAACAGTAACGGCAAAAAAACAAAACTATCTTCATTGTAACGCTCTGCAAACAGGTTGGTCTTTTCATAAGAAATTCTATTCTGCGTCACAACCTCCTCACCAGCAAGCACACCCGAATTGAGTATAACCACCGTCAACACGTTTGCATCGGGGCGATCGGCAGCATAGAGATTTTCCAATGTTTCAAACAGGGCGGGTTCGTTGTAGCAGGGAATTACCACGACTATTTCCGCTGCTGCCCCAGGTGGAATGATGGCATATAGGTATTCCGCTTTCTGTCTTTCGATATATGTTTTCCAATGCTTCATTTTTTTAGAATAAAAACTTCTACCAAGAAAAAAAGGGCAAAATCACACAGTGACATACCCTTTTACCCTGTCCTAAAAACTGTGAAACAGGATTATTTTTCCGAAGTAGCAGCTGCTGTGGCTGGACCGTACTTACTATTCAAAAATTCAACCACTTCGTTAGTAATATCATATTTGTCTTCGGCAAGCAGGATCGTACTGGTGGTCCTGTTGCTGAATATAATTTCATAATGTTTGTCGCGGTTGAATTCCTTCATTCTTGCCCTGATGGTATCCTCCATCTGGATATTCAGTTTTTCCTGCTCTATCATAAATTCCTGTGTCAACCGTTCGGCCAACTGCTGGTATTCCTGATCCATCTGCATTATCCGGTTTTGTTCCTGCTGTGCCCTTTCCGTGCTTAAGAATGCATTATTGCGTAATTTACGCTCAAAATCGGCAGCAGCATTACGAATCTGCCCCTCCCTCTGATTCAACGTTGCCCGGGTACTCTCCTGCTTTCTCAACAGCGATTCGTTGAGATCCTTGGCAAAATTATAATTCATCAACAATGAATCCACATTCACATAACCGATTGGCAATGTAATGGAAGAGTCGTTAAGCAAAGTAGTAAGATCTTTTTGTGCGGATCTGCCGGTGGATGGTTTGGATGTAAAATGTAAAACGTAAAGAATAATGATTGCGACCGCCAACACTCCGCTGACGATGTAAGGAGTAGAATTCTTCATTTTTGAGAGATTTAAATATTTTCTGATTTCAACATTTTTTCTATCGGACTTTCTCTTCTGCTTATCTCCGAGTCCTGGGACGTGGCACAATGGATTCCTTTATCCTGTAAAGGCTTGCTATCACCAATATGGAGGCTGGGAAACTCTCCTTTTTTGGTAAAGAAAACACGCATCCCCATCAATAGAATAGCAATAAACAGAATAGCAGAGCCTAAAATGAGTATTTTTATCATAATGATGTTTTTTGATGCCGCAAAGATACTCTAATTAGCCAATTAAACCATATTTTTTGGGATTAAAGATATTAAATTTTTGTCTATCCACCATTTTTCTTGTACTTTTACTCACTCTATAAGCCATCTAAAATAAAATAATATGACGATAACAGATTTACAACCTTCCGCCATCTGGAATTATTTTTACCAGATCACACAAATTCCAAGACCATCTAAAAAAGAGGAGAAAATTCTCGCCTATCTGCTCGATTTTGCCCGTGAACATGGTTTAGAAGCAAAGCAGGACAAAGTCGGCAATATAGTAATAACCAAGCCCGCCACTCCGGGTAAAGAGAATATTCCTACGGTGATCCTGCAATCGCATGTGGATATGGTTTGCGAGAAAAATTCAGATGTGACGCATGATTTCGATAATAATCCCATAGAGACAATTATCGACGGTGACTGGATAAAAGCAAACGGCACTACGCTGGGAGCTGACAATGGTATAGGTGTGGCTGCCCAGTTAGCTGTGTTGGCTGCCGATGATATTAGTCACGGCAAAATCGAAGCACTCTTCACTGTGGATGAAGAGACAGGACTGACAGGCGCTAATTCGCTCGACAAAAATCTTCTCACAGGTAGTATTCTGCTCAATCTTGATACGGAAGAGGAAGGTGAAATATACATAGGATGTGCGGGGGGGAAAGGTACGAAAGCCTATTTCAAATACAAGGAAAAAGATGTACCAAAGAAATATTTCTGGTTCAAGGTGCAAGTAAAAGGGCTGCGTGGTGGTCACTCGGGTAGTGATATCGACAAAAAACTGGGCAATGCCAATAAAATACTCACCCGCTTTCTATACTCCATCACAAGAAAAAAATATGGCATGGTCCTCTCCGAAATTGGTGGGGGAAATCTACATAACGCCATTCCCCGGGAAGCATACGCACTCCTGGGAGTAAAAGAGAAATACAAAGAAGATATAAGGGTAAAACTAAATACTTTTCTGGCTCAGGTACAAGAAGAATACAAACATACCGATCCCGGTCTCGACATTCAACTTGAGTCTGTACAGATCCCTTCAAAAGTGATCAACAAGAAGACTACCGAGAAACTGATTAGCGCGTTGTATGCCTGTCCCCATGGTGTTATCGGCATGAGTTACGATATCCCCGGACTGGTAGAGACATCGACCAACCTGGCATCTGTAAAGATGATTGACAATCACCTGGTTGAAGTCGGCTCCAGCCAGCGTAGTTCCGTCGAATCCCAGAAAGAGTATGTGGTGAATATGGTATCCTCTGTATTTGAACTGGCCGGTGCAAAAATAACCCATAATGACGGATATCCGGGATGGCAACCCAATCCCGATTCCAATATTCTGAAACATGCGCAAAAAGAGTATGAAGCACTGTTCGGGAAAAGCCCTAAAGTAAAGGCTATCCATGCAGGCCTTGAATGCGGGTTATTCCTCGAAAAATATCCTCATCTCGACATGATCTCCATAGGGCCGGATATGACCGATGTACATTCACCCGACGAAAAAATGAAGATCTCTTCCGTGGGTAAATTCTGGGATTTTCTGGTAAAGATCCTGGAAAATATGCCGGCGGAGAAATAAACCCTAAAACAATGCGCCATTTCTTCATTTTCAGTCTTTTACTGATTATTCATACTACGGGGGTCGTTGCACAAAACGACTTCCGTATTATGTTTTACAACGTAGAAAATCTGTTCGACACCCATGATGACCCGTTGAAGGAGGACGACGATTTCTTACCGGATGGCTTTATGCGGTGGACACCATGGAAGTATTGGGAAAAACTGCGGAATATTACCCGTGTGATTACAGCTGTCGGCGGTATGCAATCTCCTGCATTAATCGGGCTGTGCGAGATAGAAAACGACTCAGTGCTTTTCGACCTCACAAAACGATCACCCTTGCGGGCACAGGAATATGATTATATTATTACCGATTCACCTGATGATCGGGGGATCGATGTAGCACTGCTCTATCAGCGTGATCAATTCAAGCCTTTACAGACCAGCGAATACGAAATAAAGTTCAGAAGCAAAAAAATCAGGCCGACACGCAATATTCTTCACGTCACCGGAGAGGTACTTAATGGCAACCTCCTTGACATTTTCGTCTGCCATTTCCCCTCACGCAGCGGTGGACAACGGGAAAGCGAACCCGCACGCATAGAGGCGGCAGCTCTTCTGAAAGACAAGACAGACAGCCTGTTTACTCTCCGGGAAAATCCCCATATCATTATTATGGGTGACTTCAACGACCATCCCGAAGACAAAAGTCTTTCTCAAACATTGAGAGCAAAAAGCATAATGCCACCACTCCAGAAGAATCAGTTGTATAACCTTTTCTATCACCGCTCAAAAGAACCCGAATTCGGCTCTTATAAATATCAGGGAAAATGGGAGGTCCTCGATCAATTTATCGTCAGCGGAAATCTTTTAATGGAAGAGAACCATATTTACGTAAAGAACAATGAAGCGCATCTCTTCAAAGCCGATTTCCTGTTGGAAGATGACGAAAGGTATTACGGTAAAAAACCTTACAGGACAAGTGCAGGGCCACGCTATATAGGTGGATTCAGTGATCACCTGCCCATTTATATGGATCTGATTCTTATTTTAGAAGATCATTAAACAGGCCTTGCATATTTTTTCAAACTTTATCATAATATTTTTCTTTATATCCATAAATAAGTTCTATATTTGTATTTCGTAGCAATTTGAACGTATAAACAAATTAAACATAACGCACTTATGAATCCATTACTTATCAACTTAAACGGATGGGAAATACCTATTATAGTTTTGGTTATTCTGATTCTTTTCGGAGGGAAAAAAATACCTGAATTCATGAAAGGTCTTGGAAAAGGCATCAATAGCTTTAAAAAAGGACTAAAGGATATTGAAGAAGATATTAAGGCCGAACCGACAGAAAATAATTCATCATCTAATAATTAAATAGCACCCGAAAGAAACCTGCCGGATTATCACATCAGGGGAGGTCTTTCATGCTATTATCAGTACCATAAGAGTTATAATTTCGGAGGCAAAACCGGTTAAATCCGTTTGTCTCCGGCTGTTTATATATTTATTATATAGCGCAGATAGAAATGTCAGAGAAGGAAATGTCTTTTTGGGATCATCTGGAAGAGTTCCGATGGACCATTATTCGTGTTATTATTGCCGTGATCGCTTTCTCTGTTGTCGGATTCATCGTTATACCCCATATTTTCGACTCAGTTATACTTGCTGCCCGTTCGTCCGATTTTGTCACCTATCGTTTTTTTGAGAAAGTAAGTGAATATATTCCTTTTTTGCCTGATTTCTCAGCCGACTCCTTCTCCGTAGAGATGCTAAATATAAACATGACTACTCAGTTTATGACTTATATCTCTACGTCGTTGATGTTTGGCGTACTCTGCACCATCCCTTATATACTATATGAGTTATGGAAATTTATCAGCCCTGCACTTTATGAGAATGAAGCGAAAGGAGTAAAAACTGTCTTTGGATTTGGGGGATTCATGTTTATAATAGGTTGCTTAGTGGGTTATTTCGTGGTATTTCCTCTAATATTCCGCTTCCTTATCACATTTGAATTGAGCGAATCCATAGAGAACATGATCTCGCTCGACTCTTATATGAACAATTTCTATACTCTTATCCTGATTATGGGGTTGGTATTCGAAATGCCACTGGTATTCTGGCTGTTATCCAAACTTGGACTGATTTACCGTTCTTTTTTCCGGAAATTCCGTCGCCATGCCGTGGTCGGCTCACTCTTGGCTGCTGCGTTGATCACTCCTTCAGGCGACCCTTTTTCCCTTTTCGTGGTGACCGTACCTATTTACATGCTTTGGGAGATCAGCGCCTTTATGGTAAAGAAAGATCCACCTGAAGAAGAAAATCTCCCGGCTGTATTCGAGTAAAAGGATCTGATGTTGACCCGATAAAAACCTTAGTACACCTATTTAGGTAAAACAAGAACTGTCCGATCTACTTGTTTACGATCGTTCTTCCGAAAGGAGTGAGTGCCAGGCTCATCAGTTTGAAATGCTGATTGCCAAAAGGAATACCGATAATGGTAATATAAAACAGCAGACCGAACAGCAGGTGAGTGAGTACGATAGGGACTCCGCCTACAAAAAACCAGATTACATTCATCAGAAAGGAGAGGCATCCTGAAGATGACTCTTTTTGCACCACCTTTTTACCGAAAGGCCATAGTGCCACCTCGGCAAGTTTCAACGATTGGAGTCCAAAAGGGATGCCGATAATAGTGACCATCAGCGCCACACTGCCCAACAGGTATTCAATAGCAATAAAAACGCCACCGAATACTACCCAGATAACATTTCCCAGAGTCTTCATTTTACGGCAATCACTTCTATCTCTACCAGTGCATTTTTCGGGAGAGCTTTTACGGCAAAGGCCGAACGAGCCGGAAAAGTACCAGTGAAACAACTCCCATAGACTTCGTTCATCTCTGCGAACAGCGACATATCATCCAGAAATACCGTCGTTTTCACAATATTATCCATCGTAACGCCGGCTGCTGTCAGTACTGCTTCTATATTCCTGAATATTTGAGTGGTTTGCTCTTTCACACCACCAGGAACAATATTTCCGTTCGATGGATCAATAGGTAACATACCCGACAGGAACAGCATCCCGTTCGCTTCAATAGCCTGGCTGTAGGGGCCTATAGCCGCAGGCGCATTGTCAGTTGAAATTATTTTCTTCATTTTTTTATTATTCAAGTTAGTCCCATTATTCACGACTTGTCCCGATTTATCGGGATTGGCATATTAATAACATTGCCACACTAGATATTCCTCTGCCTTAGATATTCCTCTGCCTTACCACCTCATAGATCAACACTCCCGCTGCAACCGATACATTGAGCGACTGGATTGTCCCGAATTGAGGGATCCTCACCAGTTCGTCACAAATGCGGAGGTGCTCGGGAGCCACGCCGGCATCTTCCGATCCCATTACAATGGCGGCCGGCACAGAAAAATCTGTCCCAGTGTAAAAGGAGGTAGCCTTTTCAGTGGCAGCCACCACTTTTATTCCACTGTTTCTAAGAAAGACGATGGCCTCTTTCAGGCTTTTTTCACGGCAGACAGGAATAGAATGCAATGCACCGGCCGAGGTCTTTATCGCATCGGCATTCACCGACACGCTTCCTCTCTCGGGTATTACGATAGCATCCACGCCCGCCACCTCGCAGGTACGTGCGATAGCACCGAAATTACGCACATCGGTCACTCCATCCAATACCAATATAAACGGTATTTTTCCTTCTTCATAGAGCAACGGCACTACATTTTCCAGTTTCTGGTAGGTAACAGCCGAAGTGAATGCAATCACCCCCTGATGGTTCTTCCGGGTGATACGGTCTATCCGCTCCACCGGCACCTTCTGCATCGGTATCTCATAACGGCGGAGCAGTTCCTGCAATTCCAAGAACAACTCACCCGACAATTCCCGCTTTACCAGCACCTTGTCTATATCTTTTCCGGCTTCCACCGCCTCAATAACGGCACGAATGCCGAAGATCATCTCTTTTTCCTTCATACTTTAGTTTCTATTCAGCATCACTTTGGCATTTTCGATCGCCTGTTCTGTAATTTCTGCACCGCTCAGCATGCGTGCAATTTCCTGTATCCGCTCTTCGGGTGTCAGTTCTTTTATTTTTGTCGTTACGATATTGCCCAAATCCTCCTTATACACCAGGAAATGGGCTGTTCCTTTGGATGCGATCTGCGGAAGATGTGTGATACCGATTACCTGCATCCGTGTGCCCATCTCTTCCATGATAGCTCCTACCCTGTCAGCCACTTCGCCCGAGGTTCCGGTGTCGATCTCATCGAAAATGATGGTCGGCAATGACGTGGCTCCCGCAATCATCGATTTGACACACAGCATCAAACGAGACATTTCACCACCTGAAGCAATTTGAGAAACAGGTTGGGGAGCCACATTCTTATTGGCAGAGAAAAGAAACTGCACCGTATCAGCTCCTGTCGCGTCAGGCATCTCTTTGGTTTTGAACTCACATTGAAACTTCACATTGGGCATCCTCAGGTAGGCAAGTCGTTCTACCAACTCTTTCTCAATACGGGGTATCGCTTTCTTCCTTTTTACACTTAACATTTCAGCTCTCGCCATCATGGTCTCCCGTTTCTCTCCGGTCTCCTTCTCCAACGCTTGCAACCGCTCGTCAAGCGAATCAATATTCTCCAATTTCCGCCCCATCTCGTCACGCAAAGTAATCAGCTCTTCCACTGTAGTGGCAGAATGTTTCTTTTGCAGGTCATAGATCGCACTTAGGCGTTCTTCCAACAACTCTCTTCGACCGGGGTCAAATTCCACCTCTTCGAAATAACCGGCGATTTCCTCACGCACATCTTTCAGTTCTATAAAAGCAGAATCTACCCTTGAAACCAATTCGGATAATTTCGGATAAAACCGTTGTACATTGTGCAATGTATCTGCCACTGTGCGCAGCATCGACTCCACGCTCCGCTCTTCTTCCGACAGGAGTGCAGTAGCTGCGTAAAGCCCTGTCTTTATCTCTTCGGCATGAGAAACTGCCTCCAGTTCTTCTTCGAGTTGTGCCTGTTCACCGGATTGAAGATTCATCTCCTCAAGTGCACTATATTGAAACCTGAGATAGTCTTCCTCTTCCCGGTTTTTACGGGATTGCTCCCGGAGATCACCCAATGCCCTTTCAGAAGCACGATAAACAGCATAAGCCTCTCCATAATCCGCACGCTCTTTCCTTGTATCGGCCAGCAGATCCACCACATTCAACTGGAAAAAGTTATCGTTCAGCGACAGGTTCTGGTGTTGGGAATGGATGTCGATCAACCTGTCTCCCAACCCTTTCAGATCATTCAGGTAGACAGGGGAGTCATTCACAAAAGCACGCGATTTCCCATTACTCCATATTTCCCGGCGAAGAATACACTCTTCACCATCATATACCCAATCCATCTCTTCGAAAAAAGAGGCAAGATGATATGCCGAAACATCGAAAACACCTTCTATGACACACCTTTCAGCATCCTGTTTGATCTGCTTCACATCGGCACGCTGCCCGAGGATCAGCGAAAGGGCTCCAAGAATAATCGATTTACCGGCTCCCGTCTCACCTGAGATTACCGAGAAGCCGGGATCAAACCCGATCCTGAGAGAATCGATCAATGCAAAATTCTGTATGTATAGCGACTTTAACATATACTTTTATCTTATCTCAACCGTCCCAATTCAGTATTGCGGGCGGGATATAATTTCATAAGAGCCTCATAGGCCTGTTTCTTTTCCGGGGCATCTGCTTTGAAAAGAAGGTTTACCATCTCTTCGAGTTTGGTATCGCCAAATAGTTTTATCAATACGCTGGTCGGGCGTTCCGCCTGCAAAGCCGACAAAGTCAATATAGAAGGAACTACTTCTTTTGATCCCGGCCTGCCATGTCCGGCCGGCACATCCAACCCTTTCCGGTGATAATCAAACCACATCTGCCGATACTCTTCCAAAGCTCCATCATTAAAAGCGGCAGCGATAGCCGAGCGATTGCGATTGTTGCGGCGATCCCACCCTTTCCATCCGTAAGATTGTACATTGGTTGCAACCAATTCCATATTACGGAAACAAGAGGTACCCTCCAGTAAAGACCGGGAGTCAAGGTCGAGCCCCAAAATCAGATAGGCATAATAGGCGATGGTAGCCGTCAGGTTCTCCCGGATAAAACTGAGATCAAACTGCAGGGATTGGTGTTCGGTATAATCGAACTCCATCTCGGTATCACGTATATTCAACAAGGGAGTGATATAAGTACTGTTCTCTACCGGCAGGTACGACTGCACATACAACTCGCTTTTAAAAGAACCGGAAGAGAGCGTCTCGGTAATAACCAATGTAAAAGAACAATTTATCCGTTCATCCGTCCGAAGATGGCTATCCGTCCACTTACGCCCGTTGATAAAATTCCGCAACGACTCTTCAAGGGTACTAAACACCTGCCTGTTTGCACCCTGAACCCTGGAACTGTTCACCTTTACAATAGCATTCAATTCCTGTCCGGAAAGAGGAAATATTCCTGCAACCACAAGAAACAGAAGTATCAAACAGCTATATCTTTCTCGTCGACTCATCTTCACTAATACTCAGGCATCTTACTCGTAACCACCTTCCCGGGCTATTGCAACTCCGGTTCTATCCCCGGACAAAACTTATCCGTGAACAATATATCCCGAAGATGGCCATATTCATGCTGGAAGATCACGTCCGAAAAAGTCTCACTCCCGCTATATCCTTCCAGATATTCACGATGAAAATTCCCCTTTTCATCCCAATATTCCACAAAAATCATGCTCCAAAGGTAGCAAATCCTTTCGAACAAATTAAGTTCTTCAAGCTATTAATGAAATCCAAATTCAAGATCAATCACCTCGAATGATGTTCTCCGGTTGATCTGATCGGCAATTTCCTGCTGATCAAGCGTAAGAGTCTCAATAAATTCTTCGGTCAACAAATCACCCTCTTTCAAGAAATCAAATTGTTCTGCCATTTTTTTCGACACTTTCACCGGCCGGGTTTTACCAAAACCTTGGGCAGACAAACGTTGGGGATTGATGCCATGAGCGGAGAGATAGTTCACTACCGATTGTGCACGACGCAGGGAGAGATCGGAATTGTATTCGTCTGAACCTTTCCGGTCAGTATGGGCAGCGAGTTCAATGGCAACCGAAGGATGTTCGTTTAGCAGGTCTATCAGTAGACCCAGTTCGTCTTTTGATTCCGGTCGCAATGTGGCACTGTCGAAATCATAGAATATATTATCCAGTATTACCGGCTTATTATAAGGTATCATCTCAAAATCCACATAGTATAGAGTATCCTTTTCCTCAGAAGAGGGGGATAATCTCTGCTTTTGATTGAGGAAGCCATCGGCTGAAGCCATCAGCAGGTAATCCGTATCCCTATTGGCCTTAAAGCGATACTCACCCTCTTTCCCAGTCACAAAACGGAGTTGTGATCCCTCACTTCCCACCACAGACACAACAGCACCCGGAATAAATTCATCGTCAGGATCCACCACAAAACCTTCTATCCAGGCAGTTACTTCGGGATAGACAAAAGAGTATATATGATCATATCCTCTTACATCATTCCGGTTAGAACTGAAAAATCCCTTCTCCCCTTTTGGCTCAAACGTGATGCCAAAATCATCGGCCGACGAATTGAGAGGCGCTCCCAGGTTATTCACACGCCACCTCCCTTTCACCTCGCTACCTCGTTTCCAAGTCTCTCCGTCAACCCGTTCCCCCGTCACCTGGCCCCCCTGCCCTCCAGTCTTCCTCTCTACAAGCCTCTCCAGTCCATCACCTTCCCACCTTCCCACTTTCCCTCTTTCCCACTCTAAATCAACCGCCACAAACATATCCAATCCTCCCATCCCGGGATGTCCATCGGAAGAGAAATAGAGTGTGATATCATTACGCAGATAGGGAAAAAGCTCGTCACCGGCCGTATTGATATCCGGCCCCAAGTTCTCTACTAAAAGGATTTCGTGATTATTCGTGATCGATGCCCGCCAGATATCTTTACCCCCATGGCCTCCCGGCATATCAGAGACAAAGTAGAGCCAACGTCCCGACGGGGAGATCGCCGGATGGGCAAAAACGGATAATGAATCGTCTTTCACAATTTCAAGAGGCCGGCCTTCACTCCACCGACCGTTAACCCACCGTGAAAGATAGATTTTTGCTGTAGTCCCCCTATTGGGATTAATATCACTAAAAGTATAATACATCCACTCCCCATCCGGTGAGAAAGAAGGAGTTCCCTCGTCATATCCGGTATTGACACCCGAACTTATTCGTTCAGGCCTTTGCCACTCTCCATGTACATTTTTGACTGAACGAAAAAGGTCGTTGTATTTCATACCGGTAATAGCACTCTTCTCCTCACCAAGCACCTCTTCTCTCGACGAGGTAAAATAGAGCCGGCCCCCATCCGCAGAAAGCATCGGGCTAAACTCTCCACGGTTAGAATTGAACAATTCCATCCGCCCTACGACATAGCGAGTAGGATTTTCACTCCACTCTACAGCCAATTCCACTCCTTGTAATCCGGTAAGAGCCAACCGATCTTCCGGTCTGAATGTCAGAAATCGGCGATATGCTTCTGCCGCACCCGCATAGTTCCCTTCCCTATGCAACATCCGGGCATAGTGAAAGTACATGATGGTGTCGGGATAGCCGTAGCGGATAGCATTGCTGTATGCAGCTAATGCACGGGAGGACTGATTGAGTTTGCGATAGTTCTCCGCCATCTCAAAAGCAATGATTCCCCGTTGTGCACGTTCCTCACGGGATACATTACGGTACAGCTTCCTGTAGGTTTCACTGGCGGCATAGTATTCTCCACGCAGATACTGCTCCCGTGCGACACTCAGTTTTGCCTGATCACACGAAAGCAGCAGCCATATTACAGCCAATAGCATATATAAAATACGAAGTTTCAAGCCTGTCGTTTTGGCTGTAAAACGTTTTTTTGAGAAAAATATTGTATGAAATCCGGTATTACGATACCCCACTCATTCTTTTTCCTTATAAAAGCGGATAGCTATTCCCTACGAAAAACATACGCATTCGAGAGATGTCCCATCGTTAAAAACAGAAGGTTTCCCCTCAGTTCAAACGAAGCAACCTCCTCTTTATCCAAAATAAAAACGCCTTGTCTTACCGAGAGGTCATACCGGTAAATATATCTGGTTTCTTCTTCTCCTGACGTGATCTCGAATTGAGTCCTTTCTTCAAATTCATGCAGAGAAATCACCGTCTCCTCATCTCGGAAATGAAGGCGTATAGTATAGATATAACCGGTACCATCCTCCCTTGCTTCAGATTCGACATATTTCCATCTTGTACCCTGTAACGAAGGCAGATCTTGTGCCAACGGTTCATAGTCGCATGAAAAAAAAGCAACTAAAAAAAGAAAAAGAATGAAACCAGGCTTATGCATACAGCGGGATTGATTATCGTAAAACGAATCCTATTGGTGTTCCGGCCGCAACAGGTCATTCACGGTCTTCACCGGATTGAAAGTGGAAACGGGTACCTCTACAAAAATGGTGTTCCAGTCACTCATAGCTCCATTCCATAATCCGGGCAGTTCCAGCGCTTTCAACTCTTGTCCGTTTTTCGATTTATAGGAGATAAATCCGGTATTCCGATCGATAAATTTTGTCAGATTGTATTTGTTTCCATGATTACACTTCACACCGCACACCACATCCACAGGATTAAAATGGGAACCGTTCCTGAATGCCTCCATGGCAACAGGATCATCCTTGTCAATCTGGGAACTCTCCAATATCTGGAGTGAAACCGTTCCGTCGGGATTGACGGCAATAAAAGGCCCTCCACCCGGTTCGCCCTGGTTTTTCACCATTCCACAAACACGGAATGGCCGGTCGAGTTTTCTCCTCAGATATTGCTTCATCTCATTTTCAGAAGCAAACGCCCCTGGATGGGAGATCAGCAGTTCATCCTCGGTAAAAGCCAGCATCTCTACCAACTCTTTTGCAGTGGCTTCTCCTGATTCCAGCCGGTTCAGATAAGCATGGGTGCGTTGCTGCATGGTGACAAGGATACCTGCCAGCAACTTTTTATATCGTGCTTCATTCTCTTTCAGCCTGTCAGGAACCACATTGTCGATATTCTTGATAAAAATCACATCGGAATCGATATCGTTCAGATTTTCAATCAGCGCACCATGGCCACCGGGACGAAATAGCAATGAGCCGTCTTCATTCCTGAAAGGTTGATTATTCATATCCGCGGCAATAGTATCAGTACTCGGTTTTTGGATACTATACGACACCGAGAAGGTAGCGCCCAGTTTGAACTCGTAATTCAATTTCCTGGCTGCCACCAGCAGTTCAAACATCTCTTTATGTTCTGCCGACACGGTAAAATGCACGTTCACTTCTCCCGCTTTATTCTTGGCATAGTATGTCCCTTCGGTAAGATGTTCTCCCACCGGGGTACGGTTCCCCTCAGGATATTTATGGAAAAGAAGCAAGCCCTTGGGCAAGCTTCCATATTCCAGTCCTCCAGCATCGAGCAATGCAGAAACTACATCTTTATATCGTCCTTCTTGACACAATGTCGCGATATCTTTGGCAAATAAATCTTTACATGTCTCATCAAGCGAACCGAAAAATGCAAACTGCTGTATCTTATCAAAGAATTCCTTCTCAAACGGTGTGGTCGGCACATCATAATCAGCATCCCAAAAGGCAAACAGGTCCTTAAACATACGGCTGGCAGCCCCGGAAGCCGGTACAAATTTTGTCACTTTCTTTCCACTATTCAGGAAATCCTGCCAGGCATCCAGGTAAATTTTTTCATCTTCTTCTCCTACTTTCATGATCCCCTTCCCTACGGAAGCTGCAGAAACGATAGAAAGATAAGGAAATCCGGTAGCGAAATAATTCAGTTGCGTATCGATTTGATCCTGAGTGATCCCTTTTTCACGCAGTAATTCCAGGTCTTGTTGTGTATACATAGTGCTTGGGTTTAGAATTGTAATATTTACGACCAGCCCCTTTGCAAGGGCTATCTTTTAAACTTTATTCACCAAAGGTAGATATTATTTCTCAAAAAGAAGATTACTTAAACTATAAAATTAAACCGTCATATTGGCAGAAATATCCCAGCCTCGAAAATTTGGCATAACATTTGAGAAAGAAATAATGAGTCAAAAAAGAACCGGTGATGGACGGCGGATTTTTGAACAACAGATTAAAACAGAAAGAAAAAAGAAAACAAATATAATAACAACAAATTATGGGAAAAATAATAGGAATAGACTTAGGGACAACCAATTCGTGTGTTTCCGTTATGGAAGGCAGCGAACCCGTTGTAATCCCAAATAATGAAGGAAAACGGACTACACCATCGGTGGTGGCCTTTATGGATAACGGTGAACGTAAGGTAGGTGATCCTGCCAAACGTCAGGCCATTACCAATCCCCACAATACAATTTCTTCCATCAAGACATTCATGGGAGAGACTTTCGACCAGGTACAGAAAGAGATCGGGCGTGTACCTTATAAAGTAGTAAGAGGTGACAACAATACCCCGCGTGTGGATATCAACGGACATCTTTACACGCCACAGGAAATTTCCGCCATCATTTTGCAGAAGATGAAAAAGACCGCCGAAGACTATCTCGGACAGGAAGTAAAAGAAGCAGTAATCACCGTTCCTGCCTACTTTAGCGATGCACAACGCCAGGCTACCAAAGAAGCCGGTGAAATTGCCGGGTTGACCGTACGCCGTATCGTCAACGAACCGACAGCCGCTGCTTTGGCTTACGGACTTGACAAGCAGAACAAAGACTCCAAGGTAGCCGTGTTCGACCTCGGTGGTGGTACTTTCGATATCTCCATCCTCGAACTGGGTGACGGTGTTTTCGAGGTGAAATCGACCAATGGTGATACCCATCTTGGTGGTGACGACTTCGACCATCGTATCATCGACTGGCTGGCAGACGAGTTTATGAAAGATGAAGGCGTGGATCTCCGCAAAGACCCGATGGCGTTACAACGTCTGAAAGAAGCTGCAGAAAAGGCGAAGATTGAACTCTCAAGTGCGACCAGTACAGAAATCAACCTGCCTTACATCATGCCGGTGAATGGTATTCCAAAACACTTGGTAAAAACCCTTTCACGTGCTAAATTCGAACAGCTGATCGACGACCTGTTGCAGAAATGTAAACAGCCCTGCTTGACAGCGATGAAGGATGCAGGAATGAGCAATTCCGATATCGATGAAGTAATCCTTGTGGGTGGTTCAACCCGTATCCCGGCCGTACAGGATATGGTAGAAAAACTGTTCGGCAAGAAACCACATAAGGGAGTAAACCCTGATGAAGTGGTTGCTATTGGTGCAGCTATTCAGGGAGCCGTGTTGACAGGAGAAGTAAAAGATGTACTTCTGCTCGACGTAACCCCGCTTTCACTTGGTATTGAAACGCTGGGTGGCGTGATGACCAAACTGATTGACGCCAATACCACTATCCCGACGAAGAAGAGCGAAACCTTCTCTACCGCAGCCGACAACCAACCTTCGGTACAAATCAATGTATTGCAGGGTGAGCGTTCACTGGCACGCGACAACAAACAGATCGGAGTCTTCAATCTCGATGGTATACCACCCTCCCCACGTGGAATACCTCAGATCGAAGTAACTTTCGACATCGATGCCAACGGCATCCTGAGTGTTTCAGCCAAGGACAAGGCAACCGGTAAAGAACAGAAGATACGTATCGAAGCCTCTTCAGGCCTAAGCGATGATGAAATCAAACGGATGAAAGAGGAAGCTGAAGCCAATGCTGAAGCCGACAAGAAAGAGAAGGAACGTATCGACAAGCTGAATCATGCAGACTCACTGATCTTCCAGACTGAAAAACAGTTAACGGACTTGGGCGACAAGATACCTGCCGACAAGAAAGCGCCGATTGAAGCAGCCCTCACTAAACTGAAGGAAGCCCACAAAGCGCAGAACCTCGAAGGTATCGACGCTGCCACCACCGAATTGAACACAGCTTTCCAAGCAGCATCACAGGATATGTACAATGCTACCAACGCCCAGGCCGGCCCGCAACCAGGCGCCAACGCAGGATCACAGTCGCAAGATAACAACCAACCGAACGACGACAACGTCACCGACGTAGATTTTGAAGAGGTCAAGTAAGACCCATCAAGATAGATAATCAAATATTTTCAAACCGCAGTAAACGTATGATTTACTGCGGTTTTTGTTTTCAGACTTAATACTTAAATACTCCAGTTGTTTTATAATACAGATAAAACAAAAAAATACTGTATCTCCCTTGCTGGTATATGCTGACTTAATGGGGAGTGGAGACAGCAGAAATATAGAAACCGCTGAAATAATACTGAACAATAAGTTACAATCTCACCCTTTTTACCGAATAATTGCCGGAAACTTATTAACTTTACGGGATACAATACATACACTATAAAACAGAAAATATGAAGTTCAAAAGATTATTACCAGTAATATGTTTGGCTGCCAGCAGTTGTATGATTGCCGTTTCCGGTTATGCACAGGTGACCCCGGCGGAAGCCGGTAGTGTGGATGGCGGAACATTGGTGGGCAGATGGGATATCACCGTCGATCAAGGTGGAAAACAGAGACCTTCGTGGTTGGAAGTAGAAATATCGGGTTTTGAAACCCTGGTCGGACGATTTGTCGCGACGGGTGGAAGCGCACGTCCGATTTCCAAAATCCATTTCGACAATGGGAAATTCAATTTCGCCATTCCGCCACAATGGGAGCGAAGCAATAACGATTTACGTGTAGAAGGTACCGTAACGAAAGACCGGATTGAAGGTATCATCCACGAAGTCAATGGGAAGAAACATCCCTTTACGGGTGTTCCGGCACCTCGGCTGACCGGAAAGAAAGATGTGGAATGGGGTGAGCCAATACAATTGTTCAACGGTAAGGATCTGGATGGCTGGAAGACTTCCGGAAAGAAAAATCAGTGGATAATAAAGGATGGAGTGCTGATAAGTCCGGAATCTGGCTCCAACCTGATTTCCAAACAGGAGTTTACCGATTTCAAGTTGCATGTCGAGTTCAAGTACGACAAGAATAGTAATAGCGGGGTTTACCTGCGCGGTCGTTACGAAGTGCAGATCCTCGACAATGCCCCTACTGATCATCCCAACAGCCATTCATTCGGTGGCGTGTACGGATTCCTTACACCAAGTGAAATGGCAGCCAAAGGCCCCGGCGAATGGCAAACATACGACATTACACTGATCGGGCGAATGGTGACGATTGTAGCCAATGGAATCACCATTATCAGTAATCAGGAAATTCCCGGCATAACGGGTGGGGCCATCGACAGTAACGAGGCTGAGCCGGGACCGATTTATTTTCAGGGAGACCATGGCCCCATACAGTTCCGCAATATAGTGATCACACCCGCCAAATAATCCCGTTTCTCGTTTATGGCCCGGGAGCTATTACCCTCCTTCACTAAACAGAAAAGATTAGAACCGGAGAACAGATAAAGTATGACTTTTTCATGTTCTTCGGCTTTTTTGTTTTTCACAAACTGTGCACATCGTATAGTTTGGTCTTATTCTGAAAATCATAAAGACAAAAGAAAAATAACCCATTTCTATCCTCGTATAATTACCTACGGCTTACCTTTTGAGAAATGCGATAGTCTTGTAAAAAAACTATCACGTAGATCATTGATATTTATATTTTTATTATTACCTTTGCAGCCCGAAACAGAGAGGAGGTTATTGTACAACCGGAAACAGAGCAAAGAAGAAATAAAAATTTGCAGTGCTGGGGACTGAAGTTTGAACAGGAAGCAAGTATACGGGCGGTGATGAGAATTAAGGGTCCAGTCCGGTATGCAGGAAATACTGACCGCTGAAGCCGCAGTTATTTCGTTAAGCTAAATGAGCAGAGTCAAGCCTGCTTGAATGTTTTCGATAAGCGAGTACAGAGTAAACTCTTTCGAGCGTAGAAAACAACTAAGTATACTTGGACTATGCCATAGCGAGAATTGAAAACCAAGGAACTTGTGACTCAAATAGTCCAATTTTATTGAAATAATTAAACAAACAACAAATATGATAGTAGTACAATTAAAAGAGGGCGAAAATATTGAAAGGGCCCTGAAGAAATTCAAACGTAAATACGAGAAAACCGGAGTTGTAAAAGAACTGCGTAGCCGTCAGGCATTCATCAAACCTTCGGTACAGAAACGCAAACGTAAACAACACGCCGTTTATGTGCAGCAAATGCAACAAAACGAAGAATAAATTTTCGGATTTCAAAAAATTTTCTTTACTTTCGTAGTTCATCGACGGACTAACGAAATGTGGAAAGAAAAATTCATACAATATCTCCGTGTTGAGAAGAACTACTCTTCCCACACGGAGATTTCTTATTTGGATGACCTCACTCAGTTTGAGGATTTTATCACTGAGGGAAACAGCACATTCGATCCAACGCGCATCGATAGCGACGATATCCGTGTATGGATGAGCCATCTCATGGAACAAGGGATAAAACCGCGCTCTGTAAACAGAAAACTCAGTGCGGTAAAATCTTTTTTCCGGTACCTGAAAAAAAAAGGTGTAATCATACAAAATCCTGCCGAAGCGGTCACAGGGCCAAAGGTAGCTAAAAAGCTCCCCTCATTTGTGAATGATCCGGAGATGACAAAAGTGATCGATGATCCACTGGGATATTCCGATGATTTCCGGGGACACCGCGACCGCTTCCTGGTCGAGCTACTCTACCTGACCGGCATGCGCCGGGCGGAACTGATAGCCCTGAAGGATACCGACATAGATTTCGGAGCATGCACATTAAGGGTAACAGGAAAACGCAATAAACAACGTATCATTCCTTTTTCCAATTCCACAAAGGAAAAACTGAAAGAATATATCGCTGCCAGGGATGCAGATATAGAGAACAAATCCCCTTTTCTGTTTGTTAAGGAAGATGGAGAACCCCTATATCCTAAACTTGTATACAATGTCATTCACAATCACCTCAACAGCATCCCGACCTTGGCTAAAAAAAGCCCGCACGTATTGCGCCATTCTTTTGCCACTGAAATGCTGAACAATGGTGCCGAAATCAATGCTGTAAAGGAATTACTGGGGCATTCCAGCCTCGCATCTACAGAAGTCTATACACATGTTACTTTTGAAGAATTGAAAAAAGCATATCAATACGCTCATCCAAGAGCAAAAAAATGAAGGAGGAAAAGTATGGAACTGACAATTCAATCTGTAAATTTTGACGCTACCGATCAACTCAAAGCGTTTGTGGAGAAAAAAATCAAAAAGCTGGAACGATTCTCCGATGATATCATCCTGGCAGAAGTGATCCTGAAAGTAGTAAAACCGGAGACTGCAAAGAACAAAGATGCAGCCGTAAAATTGAAACTCAGACATAGTGAGGCATTTGCCAACAAAATAGCCGACACCTTCGAAGAAGCTATAGACTTATGCGTTGTGGCAATCGAAAAACAGATTTTCAAAACCAAAGAAAAAAAGGAGAGATAAGGCCAAAAATTTCAGACAAAAGTTTTGGCATCAAAAAAAATATCACTACCTTTGCGACCGTTTCTCTCTTAAAATATGGAGAGAAGCGGTTAAATTCAAGAATATAAGCCTCTTTAGCTCAGTTGGCCAGAGCACGTGATTTGTAATCTCGGGGTCGTTGGTTCGAATCCGACAAGAGGCTCGAAAAGATAAAAAAAGAAATGTTGGGCAGTTACCAGAGTGGCCAAATGGGGCTGACTGTAACTCAGCTGGCTTACGCCTTCGGTGGTTCGAATCCATCACTGCCCACCCGATTTGATGTGATAATTTGATGATGAGTTGATTTAATCAACAAATCTGCATTACCTGTTCCGATTTATCGGAATCTACAAATCATCAATATTTGTCCCGGTTCATCGGGATCAATATTGCGGAAGTAGCTCAGTTGATAGAGCATTAGCCTTCCAAGCTGAGGGTCGCGGGTTTGAGTCCCGTCTTCCGCTCTTAATGAAAGAGAGCACAATCTGGTTCGTGGCAAATTATCCCGGTATCACCGGAAAGTCCCGTCCTCTGGCTCTGAAGCGTGCAAGAACCTCCAATCGGGAGGGAATCCCGATACTTATCGGGGAATTACGCTCTTTCCGCCTATGTAGCTCAGTGGTAGAGCACTTCCTTGGTAAGGAAGAGGTCGCGGGTTCAATTCCCGCCATCGGCTCAAAACAGATAGATCAACGAATTTCAAGAAAAGGCTTATTGTCCTGTCTCTTGCGTTTTACTGTTTATTACAATGCATATATAATTTATTTAAACTAATTAATAGTATATTTTATGGCAAAAGAACATTTTTCCCGGACGAAACCGCATGTGAACATCGGTACAATCGGCCACGTTGACCACGGTAAAACCACTTTGACGGCTGCTATCACAACCGTTTTAGCAAAAAAAGGTTTCTCTGAAGTACGTTCGTTCGATTCCATCGACAACGCTCCCGAAGAAAAGGAAAGAGGTATCACCATTAATACTTCTCACGTTGAATATGAAACTGCAAACCGTCACTATGCACACGTTGACTGCCCCGGCCACGCTGACTATGTGAAGAACATGGTTACCGGTGCTGCCCAGATGGACGGTGCTATCATCGTAGTTGCTGCAACCGACGGCCCGATGCCCCAGACACGTGAACACATTCTTTTGGCACGTCAGGTAAACGTTCCCAAGCTGGTTGTCTTCATGAACAAAGTGGACTTGGTAGACGACGAAGAAATGTTGGAACTGGTTGAAATGGAAGTAAGGGAACTTCTTTCATTCTATAATTTCGATGGGGACAATACGCCCGTTATCCAGGGATCTGCTCTCGGTGGATTGAATGGAGACCCCAAATGGGAAGAAAAAATTATGGAGCTGATGGATGCCGTTGACACATGGATCCCGCTGCCTCCGCGCGATGTGGATAAACCGTTCCTTATGCCGGTAGAAGACGTATTCTCGATCACTGGTCGTGGTACAGTTGCTACAGGCCGTATCGAAACAGGTATCATCAAAACAGGAGAAGAAGTACAGATCATTGGTCTCGGTGCAGAAGGCAAGAAGTCGGTTGTCACCGGAGTGGAAATGTTCCGTAAGATCCTTGACGAAGGACAGGCTGGTGATAACGTAGGTCTGTTGCTCCGTGGTATCGACAAAGACGAAATCAAACGCGGTATGGTGATCTCTCACCCCGGAAAAGTGAAACCTCACTCTAAATTCAAAGCCGAGGTGTATATCCTGAAGAAAGAAGAAGGCGGTCGCCACACTCCTTTCCATAATAAATACCGTCCCCAGTTCTACATCCGTACACTCGACGTAACCGGAGAGATCCAGTTGCCCGAAGGAGTAGAGATGGTAATGCCCGGTGATAACGTGACTATTGAGGTAGACCTGATCTATCCGGTAGCATGTCACGTAGGTCTCCGTTTCGCTATCCGTGAAGGTGGCCGCACAGTAGGTGCCGGACAGATTACTGAGTTAATCGACTAAAGTAACCCTCTCCTATCCTTTTCGCAGGAAAAGATGGAGAAGTAACATAAAAAACCCTGCCTGCAATGTACCTTCCTATATGGATGGGAATAGGCGGGGTTTATACACGGGTCTAGCTCAGTTGGTAGAGCACTGGTCTCCAAAACCAGGTGTCGGGAGTTCGAGTCTCTCGACCCGTGCAAAAAAACTATCCGAATTAAATGAAAAAAATAGTTGCATATCTCAGTGATTCCTACAATGAATTGGTTCATAAGGTATCCTGGCCATCCAGAGAAGAACTCTCCGGCAGCACGGTAATTGTATTGATTGCTTCCCTTATAATTGCCCTGATAGTGTTCGGAATGGATTCTCTGTTTGAGTGGATATTAAAGCTTCTCTACGGTATTTTATAAAATCTGAAAGAAAGAGACTAACTATGACTGATGAGAGAAAAAAATGGTACGTACTGCGTTCCGTTAGTGGAAAAGAAAATAAAGTCAAAGAGTATCTTGAATCAGAGATGAAGAAGACCGATCTGGGGAAGTATATTTCTCAGGTTCTCATCCCCACAGAAAAGACTTACTCAATACGCAACGGAAAGAAAGTGATGAAAGAACGCGCTTATCTTCCCGGCTATGTGCTTATTGAAGCAGAGCTGACGGGTGAGGTAATTCACGAACTAAAGAATATCAATTATGTTGCCGGCTTTCTACCCAACACAACTGATCCCCAACCTTTGCGGGAGTCGGAAGTAAAACGGATCCTCGGAACGATGGACGAGTTGGAAGAGGCAGGCGACGAAATGGATACCAAATACTACGTAGGCGAAAGCGTGAAAGTGATCGGAGGTCCTTTCAGCAGTTTCTCCGGTGTGGTAGAAGAGGTGAATGAAGAGAGGAAGAAACTCAAGGTGATGGTGAAAATTTTCGGAAGAAAACAACTCCTCGAGTTGGGTTATATGCAAGTAGAGAAAGAATAATCAGATATTTGGTTACGCAGATTCTGTAAATTCTTTTAAGTGTTTCGAAAACCCCAATTTATTAAAATCAAAAAAATGGCTAAAGAAGTTGCCGGACAACTAAAATTACAAATCAAAGGAGGAGCTGCAAATCCATCTCCCCCGGTAGGACCTGCATTAGGTTCCAAAGGGATCAACATTATGGAGTTTTGCAAGCAATTCAATGCCAGAACTCAGGACAAAGCCGGAAAAGTGTTGCCAGTGGTAATCACTTATTATACCGACAAGTCTTTTGATTTTATTGTTAAAACTCCACCGGTTGCGATTCAGCTTTTAGAAGTCAGCAAACAAAAGGGCGGTTCAGCAGAACCTAACCGTAAGAAAATTGCGGAAGTTACCTGGGAACAGGTAAAGGCAATTGCTGAGGAAAAAATGCCCGATTTAAACTGCTTCACACTTGAATCAGCGATGCGGATGGTAGCCGGAACGGCTCGGAGCATGGGTATCGCAGTCAAAGGGGATTTCCCGGAAAATATCACCAATTAAAACTTCAATTGAGACATGGGTAAACTGACAAAAAATCAAAAGTTGGCTTTAAGCAAGATTGAAGAGGGAAAGACCTATTCACTAAAAGAAGCTGCAGCACTGGTGAAGGAAATTACCACCACCAAGTTCGATGCTTCTGTAGATATCGATGTACGCCTCGGCGTAGATCCGCGTAAAGCTAACCAGATGGTGAGAGGGGTTGTATCCCTTCCTCACGGAACAGGTAAACAAGTAAGAGTTCTTGTATTGTGCTCTCCAGAAGCTGAAGCCGCTGCCAAAGAGGCCGGCGCAGACTATGTGGGACTCGATGAATATATCGAAAAGATTAAAGGTGGTTGGACCGATGTGGATGTAATCATCACACAACCGCAGATCATGGGTAAGATTGGTGCCCTCGGCCGTATTTTAGGGCCACGGGGACTGATGCCAAATCCCAAGAGCGGTACTGTTACCCCCGACGTGGCGAAAGCCGTGAACGAGGTAAAACAAGGGAAAATCGACTTTAAGGTAGACAAAGCCGGTATTATTCACACCTCTATTGGAAAAGTATCTTTCACGCCCGAACAGATTCGAGACAACGCAAAAGAATTTATCCAAACGTTGATCAAATTAAAACCGACCGCGGCAAAAGGTACCTATATCAAGAGTATTTATCTTTCCAGTACGATGAGTCCGGGTATTAAAGTGGACACCAAATCGGCAGATGAATCCAACTAAAAAAGTGAGAAAATCAGATGAAACGAGCAGATAAATTATTCTCTCAGAGATAGATGATTTAAGCGAGTTCCATATGATACCTCTGAAAAAAATAGTTCAATCATATGAAAAAGGAAGATAAAAAACAGATAATAGAGCAGATAGCCGCTAATCTCCAGGAGTATGAAAACTTCTACCTTACTGACATCGCTACACTCAATGCAGCGAAGACAAGTAACTTAAGAAGGGAGTGTTCCAAACAGGGGATCAAGCTGGTAGTGGTGAAGAATACCCTTTTGCAGAAAGCATTCGAATCGCTCGACAGGGATTATAGTGAACTGTATCCTATTTTGAAGGGAAATACAGCCATTATGTTCTCCAACGTGGCGAATTCTCCGGCCAAGCTTATTGATAAATACAAAGCCGATAAAATTCCGGCTTTGAAAGGTGCTTACGTGCAAGAAAGCTTCTTCGTTGGAGCAGATACCTTGCAAAATTTGGTGAACATCAAGAGCAAGACGGAGTTGATCGGAGATGTGATCGCACTGTTGCAATCACCTGCAAAGAACGTTATTTCCGCACTTCAATCCGGTGGCAACACTATCCACGGAGTATTGAAAACATTGTCGGAAAGATAACTGTCCAGTCAGGCTATTTATGCCCGACGAAGATGGTTGAATTTAATTTTACAACAAACAGAATTAGTAATCAATTAAACAAATACAACAATGGCAGACTTAAAAAAATTTGCTGAAGACCTGGTTAACCTGACTGTAAAAGAGGTTAATGAACTGGCTGAAATTTTAAAAACCGAATACGGTATTGAACCGGCAGCCGCAGCTGTTGCCGTTGCTGCAGGCCCCGCCGCAGCTGGTGAAGCCGCTGTAGAGGAAAAAACAGAATTCGATGTAATCCTCAAGAGCGCAGGTGCAGCAAAATTAGCTGTAGTTAAAGCAGTTAAAGAACTCACCGGACTTGGTTTGAAAGAAGCCAAAGACTTGGTAGACGGAGCTCCCAGCGAATTGAAAAAAGGTGTAACAAAAGACGAAGCAGACGCTTTGAAAAAACAACTTGAAGAGGCTGGAGCAGAAGTTGAACTTAAATAACATTTACCTAATTTAGGTTAATATGGTTAGGAATCTTCTATCGGAAGATTCTTAACCTTTTGTGTCAATATATAGTAGGTTCAAAAACTCACATCCATGTCTTCAAATAACGCCAATCAAAGAATCAATTTCGCGTCGATTAAAAATCCGCTTGATTTTCCCGATTTTCTGGAGGTACAGTTAAAATCGTTTCAGGATTTCCTTCAACTCGACGCCCCCCCCGAAAGTAGAAAGAATGAAGGATTGTATAAGGTTTTCACGGAGAATTTCCCCATTGCAGATACCCGAAACAACTTCGTCCTTGAATTTTTAGATTACTATGTTGATCCTCCGCGCTATACTATCGACGAGTGTATAGACAGAGGGCTCACCTACAGTGTCCCGCTGAAGGCAAAGTTGTATCTATATTGTACCGATCCCGACCACGAAGATTTTACTCCTGTCATCCAGGATGTATATCTCGGTACTATTCCCTATATGACCGAAAAAGGTACGTTCGTCATCAACGGCGCCGAGCGCGTAATTGTTTCACAATTGCACCGCTCTCCCGGCGTATTCTTCGGCCAGAGCCTCCACGCGAACGGTACAGTGCTTTATTCTGCCCGTATCATTCCGTTCAAGGGATCATGGATTGAATTCGCCACGGACATCAATAATGTGATGTATGCCTATATCGACCGGAAAAAGAAATTACCGGTCACCACACTGCTACGTGCCATAGGCTTCGAAAGCGACAAGGATATCCTTGAGATCTTTGACCTGGCTGAAGAGGTAAAAGTGAATAAAGCAAACCTCAAAAAAGTGCTGGGGCGCAAGTTAGCCGCCCGCGTACTGAAATCATGGATGGAAGATTTTGTCGATGAAGATACCGGTGAGGTAACCTCCATCGAAAGGAACGAGGTGATCATTGAGCGTGAAACTGTGCTGGAACAGGAGCATATCGACGATATCCTTGAATCGGGTGTCGCCTCTATCCTTTTGCACAAGGAAACGGCCAACACCTCCGACTATTCCATTATTTACAATACATTACAGAAAGACCCGAGTAATACGGAAATCGATGCCATCCGTCACATCTATCGTCAGCTGAGAAGTGCGGAACCGGCCGATGACGCCAGTGCACGGGAGGTAATCAACAATCTCTTTTTCTCGGAGAAAAGATATGACCTGGGCGACGTAGGCCGCTACAGGATCAACAAAAAACTGAATCTCGACATTGATGTCGATACACGTGTCCTCACCAAAGAAGACATGATCGAGATCATCAAATACCTTATTGAACTTGTCAACTCCAAAGCCGTGGTGGACGATATCGACCACCTCAGCAACCGGCGTGTGCGCACGGTAGGGGAGCAATTATATACCCAGTTCGGAGTAGGTCTGAACCGTATGGCACGTATCATCCGTGAAAGAATGAACGTGCGTGACAATGAGGTTTTCACCCCGATCGACCTGATCAACGCAAAAACCATTTCGTCGGTCATCAATACGTTTTTCGGTACCAATGCACTCTCGCAGTTCATGGACCAGACCAACCCGCTGGCAGAGATCACCCACAAACGGCGTCTCTCGGCGCTCGGACCGGGTGGACTTTCGCGTGAGCGTGCCGGATTTGAGGTACGTGACGTGCACTTTACCCACTATGGTCGTCTTTGTCCTATAGAAACTCCTGAGGGACCAAACATCGGTCTTATTTCCTCGCTTTGTGTCTATGCAAAGATCAACGATCTCGGATTTATCGAGACGCCATACCGTAAGGTGGAAAATGGAATGGTGAACATCAATAACAACGAGGTCATTTATCTTGCAGCTGAGGAGGAAGAGGATAAACTGATCGCACAGGGAAATGCGCCGCTCGATGACAAGGGAAAATTTATCAACCCGCGTGTGAAAGCCAGACAGGATGCCGACTATCCCGTAATCGCCCCGGAGGAGGTGGAACTGATGGATGTGTCGCCCATGCAGATCGCGTCTATCGCGGCTTCGCTGATCCCGTTCCTTGAACACGACGATGCCAACCGTGCATTGATGGGGTCGAACATGATGCGCCAGGCTGTTCCGTTGATGAGAACCGAATCACCTATCGTAGGTACGGGTATCGAGGGGCAGGTTATCAAAGACTCGCGTACCCAGGTCATGTCCGAAGGAAGTGGGGAAATCCTCTATGTAGATGCCACTACCATCAAAATAAAATACGACCGGACTGAAGAAGAGGAATTTACCAGCTTCGAAGATGCCGTAAAGACTTATAATATCCCTAAATTCCGGAAGACTAACCAGAATACTACCGTAGATCTGCGTCCTATATGTAAAGTAGGGCAAAGGGTAAAAGCCGGGGAAATCCTTACAGAAGGATATGCCACTCAAAACGGTGAACTGGCACTGGGCCGCAACCTGAAAGTGGCATTCATGCCGTGGAAAGGTTACAACTTCGAGGATGCCATTGTATTGAACGAACGGCTGGTAAGTGAAGATATCTTCACCTCTATCCATGTGGAAGAATTCTCGCTTGAGGTACGTGAAACCAAGCGTGGGATGGAAGAACTTACTTCCGACATTCCCAACGTAAGTGAAGAGGCTACCAAAGACCTTGATGAAAGGGGGATTGTCCGTGTGGGAGCACGCATCAAACCGGGAGATATCCTGATCGGTAAGATTACCCCGAAAGGTGAATCCGATCCCTCACCCGAAGAAAAATTGCTCCGCGCTATCTTTGGTGACAAGGCGGGTGATGTGAAAGATGCCTCACTGAAAGCATCTCCTTCGCTCAAAGGTGTAGTTATCCATACCAACCTCTTCTCGAAAGCATCCAAGAAAGGAAAAACCAAACTTTCCAGCAAAGCGCTTCTTCCCAAACTCGACGAAGAGTATGAACTCAAAATGGAAGAGTTGAAGAAAGTGCTTATCAATAAGTTACTTGCACTCACCGAAGGCAGAACCTCTGTGGGAGTGAAAGACTATACCAATATGGATATTGTTCCCAAAGGGGCAAAATTCACACACAAGGTGCTCGCCGAGATCGATTACCAATCGATCCAATTGAACAAATGGACGGCAGATGCTCAAAAGAATGAGCAGATCCGTACTACGGTAATCAACTACCTGCACCGCTACAAAGAACTGGATGCCGAATTGAAACGGAGACGTTTCGACTTCACTATCGGTGATGAGCTTCCTTCGGGAATCATGCAGATCGCCAAAGTATATGTGGCGAAAAAGCGGAAGATACAGGTAGGAGACAAAATGGCAGGACGTCACGGTAACAAGGGTATCGTTTCCAGGATCGTACGTCAGGAAGACATGCCTTTCCTTGCCGACGGAACACCCGTAGATATCGTGCTGAACCCGCTGGGTGTGCCTTCACGTATGAACCTCGGACAGATATTCGAGACCGTACTTGGATGGGCCGGACAGGAACTGGGAGTGAAATTTGCTACTCCTATCTTCGACGGAGCGTCGCTCGAGGATCTGAACACCTGGACAGATAAGGCCAAGGTACCGGCATACGGTAAGAGCTATCTCTACGACGGTGGTACCGGTGAGCGTTTCGACCAACCCGCAACCGTGGGTATCATCTACATGCTCAAACTCGGCCACATGGTGGAAGACAAGATGCATGCCCGTTCTATTGGTCCCTACTCGCTTATCACACAACAGCCGTTGGGCGGTAAAGCACAGTTTGGAGGTCAGCGTTTCGGAGAGATGGAGGTTTGGGCGCTCGAAGCATTCGGTGCGGCACATATCCTTCAGGAAATACTCACCGTCAAATCAGACGATGTGGTAGGCCGCTCCAAAGCGTATGAAGCCATCGTGAAAGGTGAGCCGATGCCACAGACCGGAATCCCCGAATCGTTGAACGTATTGCTCCACGAGTTGCGAGGACTGGGTCTTAACGTCAGTCTCGACTAATCGACAATAATTCAATCCCGATAAATCGGGATTGAATTATTAGCAAATTAAACAAAATAATTCTTTATACTGATTAGTATATGGCATTTAGAAAAGAGAACAAAATAAAGAGTAACTTCTCAAAAATTACTATTGGGCTGGCGTCGCCTGAACAGGTTCTGGAGAATTCTTTCGGCGAAGTGTTAAAACCCGAGACCATCAACTACCGCACCTATAAACCCGAACGCGACGGTCTGTTCTGTGAGCGGATTTTCGGGCCTGTAAAAGACTATGAATGTCACTGCGGAAAGTACAAACGTATCCGCTATAAAGGTATTGTCTGCGACCGATGCGGCGTGGAAGTTACCGAGAAAAAAGTACGTCGCGAACGTACAGGGCATATCCATCTGGTGGTTCCGGTGGCTCACATATGGTATTTCAGGTCATTACCCAATAAAATAGGGTATCTCCTGGGAATCCCGACCAAGAAACTGGATTCCATTATCTATTATGAAAGATATGTGGTGATTCAACCCGGTGCATTGGGAGACCAGGTAGCAGAGAGGGATCTCCTTACCGAAGATGAATACCTCCAGTTGCTGGATACGCTGCCCAAAGAAAACCAATTGCTTGAGGATAGCGATCCTAACAAATTCATCGCAAAGATGGGGGCAGAAGCCATTCTCGAGTTGTTGGAGAGGATCAACCTCGATAAGCTGGCCCACCAACTCCGTCACCGTGCAAGCACTGATACCTCACAACAGCGCAAGAATGAAGCGTTGAAACAGTTGCAGGTGGTAGAAGCTTTCCGTGGATCGAAGAATATCAACAAGCCGGAATGGATGATCATGAAAGTGATCCCCGTTATTCCGCCCGATCTGCGTCCGTTAGTGCCGCTGGATGGTGGCCGTTTCGCCACGTCCGACCTGAACGACCTCTACCGTCGTGTGATCATCCGTAACAACCGTCTGAAACGTCTTATCGACATCAAGGCTCCGGATGTGATCCTGCGTAACGAAAAGCGTATGTTGCAGGAAGCGGTAGACTCGCTGTTCGACAACTCACGTAAATCGAGCGCTATCAAAACCGAATCGAACCGTCCGTTGAAATCACTCTCCGACAGTCTGAAAGGGAAACAGGGACGTTTCCGCCAGAACCTGCTCGGTAAGCGTGTGGATTACTCGGCCCGTTCGGTAATCGTCGTAGGGCCCGAACTCAAAATGCATGAATGCGGACTGCCAAAAGATATGGCGGCCGAACTCTATAAACCGTTTATCATCCGTAAGCTCATCGAGAGAGGTATCGTCAAGACCGTGAAATCTGCCAAGAAGATCGTGGACAGGAAAGAACCGGTAGTATATGATATCTTAGAGTATGTGATGAAAGGCCACCCGGTACTACTGAACCGCGCCCCTACCCTCCACCGTCTGGGTATTCAGGCGTTCCAGCCCAAGCTGATCGAGGGTAAAGCCATTCAGTTGCATCCGCTCGCCTGTACGGCATTCAACGCCGACTTCGACGGTGACCAGATGGCTGTCCACCTGCCGCTCGGCAACGAAGCAATCCTCGAAGCGCAATTGCTGATGCTCGCATCGCACAATATCCTTAACCCTGCTAACGGAGCGCCTATTACCGTGCCTTCGCAGGACATGGTACTCGGATTGTATTACATTACCAAGATCCGTCCCGGCGCAAAAGGGGAAGGCATGACCTTCTACGGCGAAGAAGAAGCCATTATCGCCTATAACGAAGGTGCAGTAGATGTACATGCTTTGGTGAAAGTGGTCGTGGATGATATCGACGAAGAAGGCAATCCCATCCGGAAGATGCACGAAACCAGTGTGGGACGTGTAATCACTAACGAGGCTATTCCAAAAGAGGTAGGATATATCAACGAACTGCTTTCCAAGAAATCGCTCCGCGATATCATCGGGAAGGTGATTAAAACCTGTGGTGTAGCCCGTACGGCCCAGTATCTCGACGATATCAAGGACCTCGGTTACTACATGGCATTCAAGGGAGGACTCTCGTTCAATCTCGAAGATGTGATCATCCCTGCGGAGAAAGAAACGCTTATAGCGGAAGGATATGCCGAAGTGGAGCAGATCATGGAGAACTACAATATGGGATTCATTACCTATAATGAACGTTACAACCAGATTATCGACACCTGGACGCATATCAACTCCAAGCTTTCGAATATCCTGATGAAACAACTTGCCGAAGACGATCAGGGATTCAACTCGGTATATATGATGCTCGACTCGGGTGCCCGTGGTTCACGCGAACAGATCCGCCAGCTGTCGGGTATGCGTGGATTGATGGCAAAACCGCAAAAGAGCGGCGCTGAAGGAGCACAGATCATCGAGAACCCCATCCTCGCGAACTTCAAAGAGGGATTGTCGGTGCTCGAATACTTCATCTCTACCCACGGTGCCCGTAAGGGTCTTGCCGATACTGCGTTGAAGACAGCCGATGCCGGGTACCTCACCCGTCGTCTGGTAGACGTGTCGCAGGATGTGATCATCACCGAAGAAGATTGTGGTACGTTGCGTGGTCTGGTTGCTACCGCTATCAAGAATAATGACGAGGTGATCGCCTCACTCTACGAGCGTATTTTAGGACGCGTATCGGTGCACGATGTGCAGCACCCCAACACTGGGGAGATCATTGTGAACGCAGGGGAAGAGATCACCGAAGATATAGCGAAGAAAATCGAAGAATCGCCTATTGAACGGGTAGAGATCCGTTCGGTACTCACCTGCGAATCATCGCACGGTGTCTGCGCGAAGTGTTACGGAAGAAACCTTGCTACAGGTAGAATGGTACAAAGAGGCGAAGCGGTAGGAGTTATCGCTGCCCAGTCCATCGGCGAACCGGGAACACAGCTTACGCTGCGTACGTTCCACGTGGGAGGTATCGCTTCTAACATCGCTACAGAAAACAGTGTCGTAACCAAGTACGACGGTACCCTCGAGTTCGACGAACTCCGTTACGTAGAGACCACTGATGCCGAAGGCAAGCCTTACAAAGTGGTGGTTAGCCGATTGGTGGAAATGCGTATTATAGACCTCAACACCAAAATCGTGCTGCTGGCCCACAACGTCCCCTACGGTTCGAAACTCTATTTCAACCAGGGTGACAAAGTGACGAAAGGTGACCTGATCTGCGAATGGGATCCGTTCAATGCAGTCATCGTTTCCGAAGCGTCCGGAAAGATCCGGTTCGAAAGTTTCACCGAAAATATCACCTATAAGGTTGAGTCTGATGAACAGACCGGTTTGAAGGAAAAGGTAATTATCGAATCGCGAGATAAGACCAGAGCACCATCGGCACATATCGTGGATGAAAACGACGATATCCTGCGTACCTACACCTTGCCGCTTGGATCCCACATCGTAAAGAACGAGGGAGACCAGATCAAAGCAGGTGATGTGCTGGTGAAGATACCGCGCGCTGTAGGTAAAGCCGGTGACATTACGGGAGGTCTTCCACGTGTGACCGAGCTGTTCGAAGCACGTAACCCGTCGAATCCCGCGGTAGTTGCGGAGATCGACGGTGAAGTATCTTTCGGCAAGATCAAACGTGGTAACCAGGAGATTTCCGTCACCTCCAAGACAGGAGAAGTGAAGAAATACATGGTGCCTCTCTCCAAACAGATATTGGTACAGGAAAACGACTATGTACGTGCAGGGATGCCGCTCTCCGACGGAGCCATCACCCCGTCGGATATTCTGGCTATCAAGGGGCCGACTGCGGTACAGGAATATATCGTGAACGAAGTTCAGGATGTTTACCGTCTGCAAGGTGTGAAGATCAACGACAAGCACTTTGAAGTGATTGTTCGCCAGATGATGCGTAAGGTAGAAGTGGTGGATCCGGGAGATACCCGCTTCCTCGAACAGCAGTTGGTGGACAAGAACGAGATGATGGAAGAGAACGACCGCATCTGGGGCAAGAAAGTGATTGTCAGTGCCGGTGATTCCCAACTGTTCGAACCGGGACAGATCGTTACCGCTCGCAAGCTGCGCGACGAAAACAGTTCGCTGAAACGTCGCGACCTGAAACCGGTAGAAGCACGCGATGCCGTTCCTGCTACTGCCAACCAGGTGTTGCAGGGAATTACCCGCGCAGCACTCCAGACGACCAGCTTTATGTCGGCCGCTTCGTTCCAGGAAACTACCAAGGTATTGAACGACGCCGCCATCAACGGCAAGACCGACACACTCGATGGTTTGAAGGAAAACGTGATCTGCGGACATCTTATCCCTGCCGGAACCGGCCAGAGGGAATTCGACAAACTGGTAGTCGGCTCACGCGAAGACTTCGAAAAACTGAGTGCCAACAAACGTGTAAATCTGTTCCAGGAGGCTACTGAATAAACACCTCTTCGGAAACAATCAAATAAAAACCCGTGCCGGGATTCCGGCACGGGTTTTTATTTGAATCATTTGTTTATTACGTAATAAATAATTATATTTGCACGTAATAAATAGTATAAAATATGACTACTAAACTAACATTAAACATTGATAAGGATATCATTGAATATGCGAAATCATACGCCAAAGAAAATAATGTGAGTTTATCCAAACTCATAGAAAACTATTTGAATTCTCTGACACAGAAAGATAATAAACAATCTAAAAAGGTTAGCCCACTGGTTGAAAGCCTGACGGGTGTGATTCCTTCAGAGGAACTCGACGAGCGTAAAAGTTATAGGGATTATCTGGCAGAAAAATACACCTAATGGAGAATCTTCTAATTGATACCAATATCGTAGTCGACTTGCTAAGCAGGCGTGAGAACTTTTATCAGGAAGCACAGGAACTATTTACTCTGGCTGATGAAAATGATGTGAAGTTATTTATATCTGCACTGACTTTTGCGAACACACATTATTTGCTTTTGAGACATTTAAGTGAAAATGAAGCCCGGAAAGTGATGATAAAGTTCAAACTCCTCGTAAAAATATTACCACTTGAGGATAAAATTTTAGAACTTGCATTGGCATCCGATTTTCGCGATTTTGAAGATGCCATTCAATACCATACAGCCTTAGAGAATAAACTGAATATTATTATCACTCGGAATAAAAAAGATTTCAAAACATCCCGAATTCCGGTATTGACTGCGAAAGAGTATTTGAACAGGTAATATACATCAATTTAAATTCTTTATCCTGCCACTTTCTTCATTGATAGACGAACGTGACTGGTATTTACTTTTCTGCGAACTGAAGCGGTAGGTGACGGAGATATTCACTACCGACCGGTCATAATAATAATGATAACCGATATACCTGTCGTTAATCGTGGTATATGTATTCATATCGTCTGTCCGGAACATATCGTTCCACATAATACTTGTGGTCAGTTTATCCTTCATAAATGACTTCCGGACCCCTATATCCATCCTGAAGACCGGATCGAAGTAAAAAACGTTCTCCAGTCCTTTTGTAAAATAGCGGATATTGGCATTTGCCTTGAAGCCATAAGGCAATGTAAAGTCAAAACCCGAATAGGCATACCACATGGGCTGTTTCAGATTGGCTACCTGAGATGTCATATCATTCGTTATGGTGTAGATCAAACCTGTAGACAAATAGCCACTCATCCATCTATTCTGATAGGGCAATACCGCATCTACCGATAAAATATCCGACCTATCTATATTCTTCTGGGTAATCCTCGTCAAGGCAGGATTTACAGGATCTTGCTCCACATACCATGCCAGCAAATTACTCTTTGCAGTATAAGAGATCCCAAGTGACATCATTTTCAAATACGATACTTTTAGCGTCATAGCATGCCTGATCTCAGGAACCAAGCCGGGGTTTCCCTGAAAATAGGTTATCGAGTCGACATAATCTATGGCAGGATTCAAATCCTGGAACGTGGGACGGGAAATCTTCATCGCATAAGAGAGATTCATATCCCAATTTTTGGAGATATCCCAAATCAGGTCAAGGCTTGGAAAGATATTCCACTGAGTGGTATCCTGTACCGCCACATCAGTAGTAGCATAATTATCTGAAACTTCCACCCTTGCTCCCAACTCTGCATTCATCTTTCCGAACCGGTTGGACAATAGAAAATACAACGCTCCAATATTTTCGTTATACGTGTAATCGATATTGCGTATAACAGTTCCTTCTGCTGAAAAGAAAGTATTACTACGGTTATGTATTTGGCTGTATTTCAATCCTGTTTCCAGTTTATATCCTTTTGGCAATGGTATTGAGGCATCCGTTTTGAAAGATGTGATATCGATCGTGGTCTTTACATCGTTTTGTTTTGTGATCACAGTCGAATTGCCGGTTTCATGGATAAGCGCATTCAAACGGGTATCGTAACGCGACTTGTCCAATACCGAATTCAGGCTCATACCCGAAGGAGACAATTGATAAGAATGATAAGCGGTAGCTGTCAGAAAATCTCTATCAAAAGGAATTTCCTGCAATGATGCCAATTCGGATAGAGGTGACAGATGAGTTTCTACAGAACTATAAGTTCGGCTCATTTCGTCTTTGCTGTTATTTCCATCCAGAAATTGGCCGCTTAGCTGTAATCCGACTTTATGCTTGTCCGATACGGCATAATCTCCCGATACACGGATACGATGACTCCCCGTTGTCCTATTGATGCTTTCCATATCAACCAATCCATAAAGAGGGGGTGTTTCATTTGTATAATCTCTTACGTACGATTCGGTAATAAATCTCTTTCCCGTAGCGTATGCATAAAAGCCGTAAAGAGACAGCCTATTCGTTTTAGTAGAAATCTCAGCTCCTACATACGGACTCCAATAGGTACCCTTACTCATTCTGGTGGTGACCTCCGCACCAAAGCCATCGCGTTTCGCCTTTTTAGTCGTGATCTCGACAACAGCTTTGCCCTTCGCATCATATTTGGATGAGGGGTTGGTGATAATATCCACTTTCTTAATTTCGGAAGAAGAGAGGATGTCGAGTGACTGGTTTGCCGGCAGCTCCCGTCCATCAACCACAATCATGGCATTACCAACTCCCAAAACGGATATCCCATTCTCCTCCACTTTCACACGTGCAGCCTTCTGTAACACATCCGCGGCGGAACCCGACTCGCTCAAGGCGGTTCCCTCCACGTTGAGTGTAATACGGTCGCTTTTCATGCTGAACATCGGTAATGAAGCCTGGATGACCACTTCATTCAACATATAATTTTGAGGAGCAAGGCGGATATCCGTCAATTCTTCGTCGGCGGACGAAACTATGAACAAGGTATCCCTGAATCCAAAGGAAGTCACCTTCATCAAAACAGGAAAATGATTCGTATCGATGGAAAAATCAGGATCCAGGAAGAAATCTCCCTTATAGAGGGCTGAATCTTGAGGCGCCAGCAATAGTATATTATAGCCATCCGTAGGCGAACCGTCTTCACCGAGGACTTTACCTGAAATTTTCTGGATGGATTGTGCACCGGCACAAAAAGGAATGAATGATAATAAAAGAAAAATAATTGTTGCCTTCATACTCGTTTTTGCTGTTTTTATGTTTGAATTTGCTGCAAACATAAAGCATAGAAAACAGTACCGAAAATTATAGTGACAAGGCGTACCGGTTTAGTGATAAAATGCATGAAAATGCGTCTTGTCACAGGTTTTGGGATGAAATGCAACTAAATTGATGTGATGATAAAATGATTTGTTGATCCCGATAAATCGGGACAAGTTGTGATGATTTGATTGGATATTACAAAAATTTCAACGTAAGATATCCCGTAAAAATTTAAGATACGTTCTGGAAACTGGTATTTCTTCAGGAGTGTCATGAAGGGACAATTTGTATCCTTGTGCATTGCCTGTTACGTTGTAAATCATCTGGGTATTGACGATAAACGTACGGTGGCATCTTACGAACAGTGGTTGATCTTGCAAAGCCTCTTCCACCTGTTTGATAGTAGTACGAAGCAGTTTGTACCCAACCTTGTTATCCTGTTTATAATGCACATTCACGTAATTGCCCGTAGCTTCCATAAACAGAATATCTTCAGGCCTGGCAGTGACGGACTCCCTGGTAGAGCCGGCAAGTGTAATAACCTCCTCTTCCGTCATATCAGGCTTCACTCTGCCGGCAAGAGCTTTGTTCATCTCCTTTGCTTCATGTAGATTCCGTTTCAATGCACGGTTCTGAATAATGAAAGTGATGATACAGAGTGGTATCATACCAATCGTCAACGAAGCAAACATATCCGTCAGAAAAATTGGAAGATAATTTTCGGGAGGAGGTGACATAAAAACGAAGTAGTTAAGTGAGGTGACACTTAATCCCATTAAGACAATAAGCATCAGATAGGATAACAACGTCTTGCCGACCGTCCATCTCTCTGCAGTGTAGAATCGTTTAAATATTTTTGGAAAGATAGCAAATACAAGGGTTACACATACTACGGTAGCCAGAGCAAACCACAGTAGCACACTCATTTGGCCGTTAAAACCAAACGGTTCGAAGACCGATAAGATCAAGACAACGATGATCGTAATCAGCATAACGGTCAGCCACGGCCGATCATTTACCGGAGCCGGTTGAGATAAATATCGAGTAAGTTTGTTTCCCATTTAATATTTTGCTACTCCAACACAACGTTATACCTTAGAGTCTCTTATAAATATCGTGCAATCATGTGATTATTACTTACATAACGCACAAAGTATATAATTTCACCATTATGACGAAAAATATTAAAGAAAGCATACCACGCGGTATTTTTACTCCTTTTAAAAATTATATAATACATTTTGTCACCAAACTTATTAAAGTAATCAGGTGCTCGTTTTGGAGATCTATAAGGCAACTCATTCTGAATAGCGTCGAATAACTCATCAGTGTATTTAATGGCTGTTTCCTCAAAGCCAAAATATTCTTCTTCATAAAGAATATCAGTTAGTTCGAGAAGATAATCTACAACTTCCGGCAATATTACAACCCTCATTATCAGATATTTTCTTCTTTATTACGCTTTTCTCTAAACATTTTCTTGAGTCCTTTCCGGACTCTCTCCTTCGCTTCATCAACTGAAATAGCGCGATAAAAGTCCTCAGGAGCCTCTTCTAATATTTCGATATCCTGATTATTATAAACGCTATCCATAAGAATGCACTCTACATAGTTGCTCAGGCTTCTGTTTTCCTTTTTTGCTTCCTCTTTCAATTTATTTACTAAATTTTCATTG